>CAJDUK010000031.1_pt1 | contig 13459 bp, 11 predicted proteins | sample 7390591 | NCBI WGS metagenome assembly CAJDUK01 (sample SAMEA7055672, study PRJEB34461) | soil metagenome | biome: terrestrial ecosystem; feature: Peninsula; material: soil | place: Antarctica | collected 2016
GCCCGCGAACAAGGGATCTCTCTTCAGACGCCAATCATCGTGAAATACCGCGACGAGAAGACTGACGCGGCGACGGCGCTCGAATCTTGGCTCCGCTGAGGGTCGCCGGGACTGTACGCGTGCCCGGCGACAAGTCCATCTCGCACCGCTCGCTAATCCTCGCGTCGCTCGCCGACGGCGAATCGCGGATTCGTGGGATACTCGAAGCCGATGACATCCGCTCGACCGCGGAAGTGCTCCGTTGCCTTGGCGTCGTGATCCCGGCCCTCGGCGCCGACATGAAGGTCAACGGAGTTGGACTGCATGGTCTCAGAGCATCTCGCGCGCCGCTCAACTGCGGCAACAGCGGGACGACCAGTCGCCTCATGGCTGGTGTCGTCGCCGCGCATCCATTCTCGACGACGTTCGAAGGTGACGCGAGCTTGAGCCGCCGTCCGATGAAGCGAGTCGCCGAGCCGCTCACCTACATGGGCGCACGGTTCGACTTCGAGCGCGGAGACGGCCTCCCGATGACGGTCCACGGTACAGATCTGCGCAGCATCGACTGGGACACCGGCGGATCGAGCGCTCAGGTGAAGAGCGCGATTCTCCTTGCAGGCCTCGTTGCAGGCGTCGAAGTGCGCGTAACGGAGAAAACTCGTTCGCGCGATCACACGGAGAGAATGCTGCGAGCGATGGGCGTGGATGTCGAGAACGACCGCAATCAGGTTTGCCTGCGGCCGACCCCACGCCTCACGCCGATCGAAATGGAAGTTCCGGCGGATCCTTCTTCAGCAGCGTTCTTCATCGCTCTCGCCTCGCTTGCAGCCGAAGGCGAGCTGACGCTCACGAAGGTTGGCGTCAATCCGACTCGCAGCGGATTCCTTCAAGCCATGAAACGCATGGGCGCGGATATCAGTGAGACAGTGGCGGGCAGACGAGCCGGAGAATCCACTGCCACGCTGAGAGTGCGTCCGAAGGAGCTCCGCGGAATTCGCATCACCGAGGACGAGATTCCGTTCCTGATTGACGAGCTGCCGCTGATCGCGTGTGTCGCGGCGGGCGCGGGCATCGATCTCGAGATTACGGGCGCCGCGGAGCTGAGAGTGAAGGAGAGCGACCGCATCAACTCAGTCGTTCAAAATCTCCAGGCGGTTGGCGCGCAAGCCGCGGAGCTGCCAGATGGCTTGCGGGTATGGGGGCCGCGCCGTGACCTGTCGGGTACGATCGATCCGCGCGGCGATCACCGCATCGCGATGGCGTTCGGCGTGGCAAGACCTGCAACGGGTGGTCGGGTGACGCGCCGCAAGGCTGTCATCGCGATCGACGGGCCAGCGGCCTCGGGAAAATCGTCGACCGCGCAAATGGTCGCGGAGAAGCTTGGGTTTCTGCATGTGGATTCCGGATCGCTGTATCGCGCCGCGACCGCGGCGATGCTACGCCGCGAGAAGGACGCGTCGAAATGGACGGAGCAGTCGGTGCTCGACGCCGCGCGCCCCGTTGACCTTCGCGCGGCGCGGACTTCGTTCTATCCGGTGCTGGAAGGCCGCGCGATCGAAGATGAGATCCGCGGCAACGATGTCACGCGCCACGTCTCGCGAGTGGCGCAGATGCCACGGGTGCGCGAGTGGGTGAACGCCAAGGTTCGCGAAGCCGCCGACTTGAAGGACGTCGTCGTCGACGGTCGCGACATGGGCACCGTGGTGTTCCCTGATGCGGATCTCAAGATTTTCCTCGTCGCCGATTCCCGCGAGCGCGCGCTGAGGCGACTTCGGCAGCGCGGTACTCCGGCGTCGCAAGAGTTGCTGGACGACGAAACTATCCGAATCAAAGAGCGCGATGAGCGCGATGCCAAACAGACCGTCCCGGCGGCGGATGCGGTCACGATCGACACCACGGGGCTAAACCAGGGGGAGCAGGTCGAACAGATCGTCGGCCTCTCAAAGCAGCGCGCGCGGTAATACCCTTGCATATGTGGACATTGAGCTCAACCCCGAGGGTTTGCGGCAATGCGTCGTTTCACCGATAGGGCCGGACTTGATTGGAGCGCATTCGAATCCGCGCGGCCTGGAGGGCTTCCCGACCGCAGGGTGAAGCCGTCGCAAGTCACCGTCGCTTTCCAATGCGACGATGGCCGTGAGCTATCTCTCGATGTTCCTGTCGGCGCCCTCGAAGGACTTACGGATGAAGAGCTCATCCTCCTGCTCACACGGGGACTCAAGTAAAACGCGGATGCTCCTCAAACGTTGACCGTGAGGGGTGACCGGTCTACATTTAAAGGCTTGATTAGAACGTACTCAACCCTTTAACCAGCAACATGATAGACTCCCCAACCGATACACAAACCCAAACCGGCACGACGCTGACCGCGCGCGAGAAGCGCGATCTGCAGAAAGCGCAGCTGCGTCCGCTTGCCAACCTGCGGCCCGAGCTCTACGACGAAGACGATTACTCGCAGGACGAGCTCGAGACAATGATGGAGATGTACAACGGGACGATGGCCTCGATCGAAGAAGGCGAGATCGTCAAGTCCCGTGTGCTCGATATTCGTGACAACATGGTCGTCCTCGACATCGGCTTCAAATCCGAAGGGACGATTCCCCTCGAAGAATTCAAGGATCTTCCCGACCTCAAGCCGGGTGACGAAGTCGAAGTTCTCCTCGAGCACCTCGAGGACCAGGAAGGATCCGTCGTCCTCTCCAAGAAGAAAGCGGACTTCATGCGCGTGTGGGAGCGCATCCGCGTCGCCTACGAGAACGACGAGCCCGTGCGTGGCGCTCTGATCAAGAAGATCAAGGGCGGCGTGGTCGTCGACCTCATGGGAGTCGATGCATTCCTCCCCGGATCGCAGATCGCGCTTCGTCGCGTTCCGAACGTCGACGAGCTGCTCGGTCAGACCTTCGACTTCAAGATCATCAAGCTCAATAAGCGCCGCCGCAACATCGTCGTCTCACGCCGGGTGATTCTCGAGCAGGAGAGAGCAGGCAAGCGCGAGAAGCTGATGAAGGAGCTCCAGAAGGACCAGGTCCGCAAAGGCGTGGTCAAGAACATCACCGACTTCGGCGCATTCATCGATCTCGGCGGAGTCGACGGACTGCTCCACATCACCGACATGTCGTACGGACGCATTCAGCATCCGTCCGAGATGGTGCACATCGGACAGGAGCTCGAGGTCAAGGTTCTGGACATCGATTGGGATCGCGAGCGCATCTCGCTCGGACTCAAGCAGCTCCAGAGCTATCCGTGGAAAGATGTCGCCGAGAAGTATCCGGTCGGCACTCGCGTCTCCGGAAAGGTCGTCTCCATCACCAACTACGGCGCGTTCATCGAGCTCGAGCCGGGCATCGAAGGGCTCGTTCACATCAGCGAGATGAGCTGGACGCGGAACGTGCGTCACCCGTCGAAGCTGGTATCCATCGGTGAAGCGATCGAAGCAGTCGTGCTCAAGGTCGATCCGAACGAGGAGAAGATTTCCCTCGGCATGAAGCAGACGGAACAGGATCCGTGGATGATGCTGCCGGAGAAGTATCCGGTCGGCACGCGCCTCAACGGCAAGGTTCGCAACCTCACGAGCTTCGGCGCCTTCGTCGAGATCGAGCCGGGCATCGACGGTCTGATCCACATCTCCGACATGTCGTGGACCAAGCGCGTGCAGCATCCTTCGGAAGTCGTGAAGAAGGGTGACTCGGTCGACGTCGTGATCTTGAATGTCGACGCCGAGAACAAGCGGATCTCGCTTGGCTTGAAGCAGGCGACCGAGGATCCGTGGCTCAGGATCGGCGAGACCTATCCGGTCGGCACCGAGCTGCACGGCAAGGTGGTGAGATTGATGGACAAGGGAGTGGTCGTCGACATCGGCAACGACATTGAAGGCTTTGTTCCCGTCAGTCAGCTCAATTTCGGACAGCCCGTGAACAGCCCGGCGGACATTGTTTACGAGACGATGAACCTGGATCTCAGAGTGCTCGAGGTAGATCCGATTCATCGCCGCATCGTTCTGGCCGTGACGGGGATTCCTGCGGAGCAGCCGCCGCGTCCGGAGACGCCGTCCAAGGTCATTCCGATGGAGTCCGACGATTACAACTTGTCCGATCCCATCCCGACGCCGCCCGACTCTTACGTAGAAGAGCCCGCGTAAGCCTTGCGTTGGATCGAGTGTTGAGCGGCCCACCCCTATACCGGGGTGGGCCGCTCTGTTTTCGGCGCATTGGATACGCATTGGCTAGCGGAATCGTCCTCCATCGTGAACCACACACTCGCTTTTCCCCAGAACCGCTCCTTCAGTAAAAACCCCGAATGACCAGTGAAGACTCCGCGCGCGAAGCGCTGTTGGTGCTCGACGCGACGCTCAAGGTACGCGCCGCCAACAAGGCGTTCTACATGATGTTCCGGCTCGCTCCGGAAGAATGCGTCGGCCACAAGGTTTACGAGCTCGGAGGAAGAGCGTGGGACGAGAAGCTCCGACCCATGCTTGAAGCGGTTCTCAATGGAGAGGCTCAGTCAGACCACTTGGAGCTCATTCACGACGACAAGGAAGGCGGCCACGGCGTGCTTTGGATCAGCGCGCGGCTCGTTCCATCGACCGAGGTCGCCGACGCGACCATCCTCGTTGCGATCGAAGACCTCACCGCTGGGCGCACGGTCGAGGAGACGCTTGCGATCAAGACGAACGAGCTCAACACCTTCGCTGATCTAGCCGGAAGAACGGCGCACGAGATGAACAATCTGCTGACCGTGATCCGGATGAACGCAGACCTGATCGAGAGCACGCTCCTGCAGTCGAAGCTTCCCGCGTCTGAAGCGGCGGAAATTCGGGATGCAGCCGAGCGCGCCGAGACGCTGACCAAGATGCTGCTCGTAACGAGCCGTCGCACGCTGCCACAGCCAACCGGATTGGATCGAGGCGTCGCGTCGGTTCCGCTTCCGGGATCGCCCCTCAAGGAATCGGGCGAAGAGATTGCCGCCCGCCACACATCCGAGGCCAAATCCAAGCGAGTGCGAGAGCTCAGACGCGGCGAGCCGACCGGAAAGGAGACGATCCTCCTCGTCGACGACGAGAAGTCCTTACGCAAGCTGGGGAAGCGGGTTCTCTCGGCCGCCGGTTATCGCGTGCTCGAAGCATCTGATGGCGTGATGGCGTTGCGCGTCGCGGCGGAAGAGGTTGGAGAGATCGACCTCGTTCTCACCGACGTCGAGATGCCCACGCTCGGCGGACGTGGAATGGTCGACGAGCTCCACGAGCTGAGCCCGGGAATTCGGGTGCTGTTCATGTCGGGCTATACGGACAACGAGATTCTTCGTCGCGGCATCAGGACTTCCGAGACTGAGTTCCTACAGAAACCATTCACCGCTGAGGCTCTTTGCGCGGCCGTGCGTTCGGTGCTCAGCAAGCCGTCTACAACCCCAGCCTAAAGCGGCCCTCGACCCAGGACAAGCCGTTCGCGCGGCGGGTTTCTTGCCTTGACCGACCTCCGACAGGGCAACTCTCTTGGAGGAGGGCACATGCGGTGGACACCTGGTGGACGGAGCCCCAATCTCGAAGATCGGCGCTCCTCGGGCGGTGGAATGGGACGAGGCCTCGGAGTCGGAGGCACGGTCGTGGTCCTCGCCCTCAGCCTCATCTTTGGGCGGAATCTCTTTACTGATTTGGGGGTTCAGCCCGCGGTAGGCACCGCGAGTGCTCCCATGACGCGGTCCGATTCCGCCGCGCAAGAGACCCAGGTCCAATTCGTTTCTTTCTTGCTCGACGATGTGCAGAACACCTGGGCGAAGGTCCTCCCCGAGTACGGGGGCCGGTTCCATCCCGCGAGGCTGGTACTGTTTCGGAATTCCACCCAGTCCGGTTGTGGTCCCGCTCAGTCAGTGATGGGCCCATTCTATTGCCCCGTTGATGAAAGAGTCTACCTGGACCTCGGATTCTTCGACGAGCTGAAACAGCGCTACGCGGCCTCGGGAGATTTCGCGCAGGCGTACGTGCTCGCCCACGAGCTGGGGCACCACGTCCAACACCTGCTCGGCACCGACGCGCGAATCCGCCAAGCACAGGAGTCGAATCCCTCGGACGCGAACCAGCTGTCTGTTCGCCTCGAGCTGCAGGCCGATTGCTACGCCGGCGTCTGGGCGCACTCGACGAGCCAGCGTCAGATGCTGGAGCAGGGTGACGTCGACGAAGCGCTGACTGCTGCCTCAGCGGTGGGCGATGACCGGATCCAGCAGCGGACTACAGGCCGCGTCAACGTCGATTCCTTCACGCACGGCTCGGCTGCGCAACGGTCGGAATGGTTCAAGAGAGGCTTTCAGTCGGGAGACCCGAGGAACTGCAGCACCCTCTGACAACGGAGGCCGTCAGGGTTTGGCGATCATTCCAATCATCGCCAACACGGGAGCAATGAGCGCGATTGTCCCCCACACGTTCCAGCGGCGGGACAGCACGCGATACTTGTCCCAGTCGAACGTCCCGCCCTCCACGCCCGACCTCGCTACCGCCAGCATCTGGCGCTGCAGGGGGACTACCTGCCGCGTGTAGGCCAACCCCGATATCGAGAAGAGAATTATCCCGGCCAGAATCCACCGCGTCCGGAGCAGGGGCAACCCGCCAATGAGCGCGGCTCCGAATCCAGCAATGAGGATGACGACGACCCCGGGGATTGTGAACCATCGGTCGGCCCGGATCAGCCCCGCCATCGTATGACGAATGATGACGGGATCCTTCGTCTCATCGCCGTGCAATTTCCAGAGTATGCCTGTGACCAGGTTGCCGAGGAAAATGACGACGGCCGCCACATGCAGAATCTTGAGCGCAATGTACATCGCCTCGACCGCTAAGTGAGGAGTTTGGCTAGAGGTATCTGGTGTGAAGAATCTCGCGGTGGTGCAGCTCGTGCCCCGCGATGATGTAAGCCAGGGCCCTGACGGAAACCTCAGCGTTACTTGCGACTCCCCGGCGCAGCCATGCGGGCTCATCCAGGTGCTGGAACAGAAATAGAGTTGCTCGGCGCACGTTATCGAGCTCCGCCGCGAGCTCGGCAAGGGGATATGCGTTCGCGTTCGAATTCCGGACGTAATCGTCTTGCTCGAATCCTGGCAGTGGGGTGGCGTCGTTGCGCGCAAATCGGAGCGCACGAGCGGCGAAAATTCTCTCGGCGTCGATGACATGTCCGACGACTTCGTTCACGCTCCACTTGTCCGGCGCGTAACGGTACGTCGACGTTGACGCCGGCAGTCCGCGGAGCAGGGCCTGAGTGTCGCTCATTTGAGTCTCGAGCGTGGCAAGCACATCGCCGGCGGGGACAAGCGCGATGTACCTCTCGTAATACGGTAGGAATTCTCCTTCGGCGGGCCTGCTTGCTCTTGCCGCTGTCACGATTGTCTCCTCTGATTCCCTCTTAGAAATAGAACGCTCCCTCGCGCCCCGCGCCACAACGATAATTGCCGGCGCGGTAACGGTGCGGTATCATCCGGCTTCCTGACCAAACGCCTCGAGGAATGGCAGAGCGACACGACCCGTACGTATCACTTCGAAATCCGAATTTCCTCTGGTACGTCGCAAGCCTGGTAGCTCTGACGCTGGGAACGCAGATCCAGGCTACAGTCGTGGCGTGGCAGGTCTACGCTCTAACGAAGGACCCGCTCTCACTCGGTCTCGTCGGTCTCGCCGAGGCGTTGCCGTTCATAGGCGCCGCGCTTTACGCCGGCCACATCGCCGACCGCCACAACCGTAAGGTTCTCTCGCTCATCGCAGTGGCTGTGCAGGTTGGGTGCGGAATCGCGCTGCTCGTACTGACCGTCAACTCAGCCCGGTTCCTTGCGGGACGGGTTTGGCCGATCTATGGGGTAGTTGGCGTGAGCGGCCTCGCGCGAAGCTTCCTCCAGCCCGCCAGAACGGCGCTGGGAGCCGAGATCGTCCCGCGCGCGACGTATGCCAATGCCGTGACCTGGCGATCGTCCCTCTGGCAGCTCGCATCCGTGGTCGGACCAGCGTCGGGGGGAGTCATTTACGGGTTCTCCGGCCCCCGATTGGCGTACGTCGTCGAGGCGATTCTGTGCGCGATCGCGTTCGTCCTGTTCGCGAAAGTCGCCTACTCGCGCCAGCCGGTTGTGTCCGAGCGCGGAAGCATCGGCGAGAGTCTAACGACGGGGATCCGCTTTCTGATGACCCAGCCCGTGCTGCTCGGGGCGCAGCTCCTCGATCTTTTCTCCGTGCTGTTTGGCGGAGCACCGGCGCTGCTCCCGATTTTTGCGGCGGAGATTCTTCACGTCGGTCCACACGGGCTCGGAGTAATGCGGGCGGCTCCCGCGGCGGGCGCTGTTCTTGTCTCGGTGTTTCTGGTTCACCGAAAAATCCGGAAAGCTGGTCCAACGCTCTTCCTGTGTGTCGGCGTTTTTGGGCTTTGCTGGATACTGTTTGCGCTCTCACGGTCGTTCTGGCTCTCGCTCGCGCTTCTTGTCGTCAGTGGAATGGTGGACAACGTCAGCGTGATCATTCGCTCGACGCTTCTCACCCTCCGCACTCCCCAGCACATGCTGGGTCGTGTGTCGGCGGTCAATCAGATATTCATCGGATCGTCGAACGAAATCGGGTCATTCGAATCTGGGGTCGCGGCGAAGCTTCTCGGCGCTGTGCGTTCGGTGATCTTTGGGGGGATAGTGACGCTGGGAGTGGTCGGCGTGACGGCCTGGAGAATTCCCCCGCTCAGAAAGCTGGACGAGCTGGAATAGCCGCCGCGGGGCTTACTTCCTTCTGTTCCTGCAGCGGCCGCGATGCGAAATTAGACCGCATGGGACCATTCCAGTCTCCTGACTCAAAGACTCTACTTGCACCGTCGTCCGCCGTGCCCGGATGGACGGCTGAGTACGCTGTGCCCCTTGGCGGGCCGGGGCACCTCCTGCTCTGGACCTTCGAGCAGGCAGCGATCGGCATTGCCCATCAGACGCTCACCCAGGAGTGGATCTCGGTCAACCAGCGCTACTGCGAGATAACGGGTTACTCGCGCGAAGAAATCCTCAAGCTGAACGTCGACGACATCACGCATCCGGACGACGTGGCCGCCAGCCGCGAGTTCATCGGGCGCATTCGCTCGGGTGAGCTCCCGGAGTACAAGATGGAGAAGCGCTACATCCGCAAGGATGGGTCGGTCATCTGGGTGCATCTCACTGTATCGATCGTGCGCTCGGTGAACGGAGAGCCATTGTATCTCGTTGCTTTCATCGACGATATCACGGAGCGGAGAAACGCCCAGCGCGAAGCGAGTCGATCGCTCTCGCTTCTTCGCGCAACTCTCGAGTCGACGGCGGACGGGATTCTCGTTGTCGATGTCGATGGGAAGATTCTGAGCTTCAATCAGAAGATGGCCGACATGTGGGGAGTCCCGCCGGAGATTTTCGCGGCCGGCGACGACCAGCGCTCCATCAGCTTTGCGCTGGAGAAGCTCGTCCACCCCGACGAATTCATGGCGAAGGTGACTGATCTCTACCGCCATCCGGAGGAGGCCAGTTACGACGTACTCGAGCTCAAGGATGGTCGCATCTTCGAGCGCTATTCGCAGCCGCAGCGCATTGACGACGTAGCGGTGGGCAGGGTCTGGAGCTTCAGAGACGTCACGGCGCGAATTCGCGCTGAGGAGCAGACGACCGCGCTGGTCCGCGAGCAGTCCGCCCGCGCCGAAGCCGAGAATTCCGAGAAGCGCGCCGCTCTCCTTGCCGAGGCGAGCCGTGTGCTCAGCGCATCGTTCGACTACGAAACCACGCTTGCCGCGTTGGTGCGTCTGGCCGTGCCGGCGCTGGCCGACTATTGCGCTCTGGATATCGTCGAAGCCGACGACAGGTTCGCGCGCATTGGAGAGGCGCACGTCGATCCGGCCAAGTCAGCGCTGATCAATCAAGTCTCGACGTTTCCCCGCAGCGCGCTTACCGCGATGCACCCGCTGATTCGGGTCGTCACGACCGGTGAGCCTGTTCTGGAAGCCGAGATCACGCCGGCTTTCATCCGCGCCTCGTTTGCGGAGCCGGAGCAGCGGCGCACAGTCGAAGCGCTCGAGCCCCGCTCACTCATTTGCGTCCCGCTCGTGAATTCGGGCAAGCCACTCGGTGCGCTGACGCTGGTGACGTCCGGTTCGGGGCGTCGGTTTGAAATCGCTGACCTCTCTCTGGCCGCGGATCTGGCGCGGAGAGCAGCGATCGTCGTCGAGCACGCGCGCCTATTTCACGAAGCGCAGCAGGCGACGCGCGCGCGCGACGACGTGCTGGCGGTTGTTGCGCACGATTTGCGCAATCCGCTCAATACCATGACGATGGCGCTGAGTTTGATGCTCGATTCGACGCCCGTCGAGCATACACAGGAGCGGAGGCAGGTCGAGATCGTGCGCCGCGCGGCTGACCGCATGAACCGCATGATCCAGGACTTGCTCGATGTGAGGCGGGCGGAATCCGGTCGGCTCGGCATTGACTCAAAGCCGGAGTCGCCGGCCTCGCTCGTCAACGACACGGTCGAAATGCTTCTGCCTCTCGCCAAGGGAAGCACCATAACTCTCGAGGCCAACGTCGCCGACGACCTCCTTCCAGTCGTCGCCGATGCTGCGAGAATCCAGCAAGTGCTGTCGAATCTCGTTGGGAACGCGGTCAAGTTCACTCCACGCGGCGGACGCGTCACGGTTTGCGCCGAGCAAATCGACGGAGGGGTGAGGTTCGGTGTCATCGACACTGGTCCTGGTATTCCGCCGGACCAGGTGCCCCACATTTTCGGCCGCTTCTGGCAGGCGATGCCTTCTGATCGCCGCGGAATTGGCCTTGGACTGGCGATCGCCAAGGGAATCGTCGAAGCCCACGGCGGCATGATCTGGGTCGAAAGCCACGTCGGGCTTGGCAGTACTTTCTACTTCACCCTTCCCAGCGCCGTCTAGGCGCGAAATTCCGTTGCCGCCGACGGGGCTGTCGCGTCCATAATCCGACGCCCCGCCTCTACCTCTCGCTGTCTGAGGCGTGATCACCGCGCGCCCGAGCTCGAGGAGGAAAACTGGGTCAGTCAGTCTCTCACGAATACATGGGGTCCGCGGCCGCCGCGGGCCTCAGGTACGTTACCGATGCGATGCCGGGTATTCGCCGTCAACGCCACGGTCGCGGGTTCACGTACACCGACCCCGACGGCCAGGTAATTCGCTCGCGCGAGATGATCACTCGGTTCAAGTCGCTCGTAATTCCTCCCGCGTGGACCGATGTCTGGATCTGCCCCCACGAGGACGGTCACCTGCAGGTCACCGCTCGCGACGCGCGTGGCCGCAAGCAGTATCGCTACCACCCGGGTTTCCGCCAACATCGCGACGGTACGAAGTTCGAGCGGATGTTCGAGCTCAGCGACGTGCTGTGGAAGATCCGCGAGCGCGTCGAGACCGACATCGAGCTGCCCGGCCTCGCGCGCGACAAAATCATGGCGACGGTAGTGTGGCTGCTCGAGACGACACTCATTCGCATCGGCTCAGACGAATACGCCAAGGCCAACAAGTCGTTTGGTCTCACGACCATGCGCCGGCGGCACGCGACGGTGGTCGGATCGGAGCTTCGATTCGAATTCCGCGGTAAGAGCCGCATCCAGCACGCGGTCGCGGTCACGGACAAGCGGATTGCGCGGATCGTGCAGCGTTGTCAGGAGCTTCGCGGCGAAGAGTTGTTCAAGTACCTCGACGACGAGGGAAAGCGCCAGACGGTGCAGGCCGAAGACGTGAACGCATACCTCCAGAACGTCACCGGCCGCGACATCACCGCGAAAGACTTCCGCACCTGGGCGGGCACCATGCTCGTCGCCGAGGCTCTGCGCAAAATGGGGTCTGCCGAAACCAAGCGGGAGGCCGAGAAAAACATCGTCGCCGCTGTCGACGTCACGGCAAAGCGACTTGGCAACACGCGAAGCGTCTGCCGGAAGTACTACATCCATCCCGCGCTGCTCGAAGCGTATCTGGAAGGGTCAGTTCTCCCGCCGTTGCCGGAGCGAAAGTGGAGCAAGCGTACGCCTCCCCACGGTCCGACGCTGCGTAAGCACGAGCTCGACGTTCTTGCTTTTCTCAAAGCGAGGCTGAAGACGGGCGGCCGACGCTCAGCGGAGAATCGCCTGAAGGGCGCGGGCTCGAGGGACGAAGAGGGGACGGCGGAGAGTACCGACACCCAACCCGGCGAAAAGAAAGAGCTGGAGTCGGCCCGCTCCTAGTCGAGGTACGGGTAGTCGGGGTCGGCTAGTCGCGCCGCGCGCGCCGCCGCCTCAGGTCCAGCAATCTCCCTCGCCAGATCGAGCAGCATCGGGCTCAGATGCCCGCCGTAGCGCAGGAGGCTGGCAGCGCGCGTTCTCCGCCCCAACAGAAACGAGAGGAAGGGCTGGTCGGCTTTCAGTGCATTGCACTCCGGGCAGGCCAACACGAGGTTGTCGCGACGGTCGTACGCCGTCTTCCCTTTCCGCGGCGTCACGTGATCCATGGTGATCGCGCTCGAGCTGACGCGTCGCTCGCAGTAAGCGCACACGGGCCCGTGCTGATCGAGCAGCCATTGCCGTGTGTCCATGTACGCGTTCCGGCTCGTTGGCAGCGATGTATGCTGGTGCGCCGTGCGGCCGGCACGCTTGCGCCCTTTGCGCGGTCGTCTTCGTGGTGGTGGAGTCAAGTTGGACGGGTGAATGTTGTCTGACAGTTGTGATGAAACCTAGCAATGGGCGCAACCCTCGCTATAGCTTTTCGCGACGATGACAATGCGAGAGAAGCTCGAGCTCCTGGAGCGGCGGCGGATCGAATCCGAGCAGGGTGGCGGCGAGGCACGGCTCAAGGCGCAGCACGAAAAAGGCAAGCTATCAGCGCGAGAGCGGCTGGACCTTCTGCTCGACGAAGGGTCGTTCGTCGAGCTCGACCGGTTCGTCGTGCACCGGTCAACCGACTTCGGCCTGGAAGCCCAGAAGTTTTACGGAGACGGCGTGATCACGGGACACGGCAAGATCGATGGCCGCCTCGTGTACGTGTTTTCCCAGGATTTCACCGTTTTCGGCGGGTCGCTTTCCGAGGCATTCGCGGAGAAGATCGTGAAGATCATGGATCTGGCGATGCGAAACGGCGCGCCGGTGATTGGCCTCAACGATTCCGGCGGCGCGCGCATCCAGGAAGGCGTCGTCTCACTCGGAGGAGGAAGGCGTCGTCTCACTCGGAGGATACGCCGAGATTTTTCTGCGCAACACGCTTGCCTCCGGCGTCATTCCGCAGATCTCCGCGGTCCTCGGGCCGTGCGCCGGCGGAGCGGTGTACTCGCCAGCGATCACGGACTTCACTTACATGGTGCGCGGCACGTCGTACATGTTCGTCACGGGACCGAACGTCGTGAAGACCGTGACCCACGAAGATGTAACCATGGAGACTCTGGGCGGCGCCGACACTCACTCGGCGATCTCGGGCGTCGCGCATTTTGCATCCGACTCCGAGCCGGAGTGTCTTCAGCACATCCGCGATCTTTTCCG
>CAJDUK010000026.1_pt1 | contig 13130 bp, 11 predicted proteins | sample 7390591 | NCBI WGS metagenome assembly CAJDUK01 (sample SAMEA7055672, study PRJEB34461) | soil metagenome | biome: terrestrial ecosystem; feature: Peninsula; material: soil | place: Antarctica | collected 2016
GTGCTCGTGCACTTCGAAGTCACGATGCGGTGCAACGCGCGCTGCGGCTTCTGCGACTATTGGAAAACTGATCCATCCGCAAAAGCCACTGAGCTAAAATCCTTCGCCGATGCCGCGCGGTTCTTCAACCCGATGCTCGTCACCTTCACTGGCGGCGAGCCGACTCTGAGACGCGATCTCGAGGAAATCGTCGCCGCTGTCAGTTCGGCCGTCCGACTCAAGTACACGACGCTGATAACTCACGGAGGGATGCTTTCGCCTGAGCGAGCGCGTTCGCTCTGGAAAGCCGGGATAAACCAGTTCAACATTTCGCTCGACTATCTGGACGAGCGTCACGACACCGCGCGTGGAATTCCCGGACTAACCGATAAAATCATGCGCACCATTCCAGAAATGCGCGGGATCGGGATCACTGGAATCCGCTTCAATACGGTGATAAAGCGCGACAACCTCGACCAGCTGATGCCGATCGTTCAGAGAGCGCGTGAGCTCGGCTGCGGCGTCAATTTCAGCTGCTACACCGAGGCCAAGAACGGCAACAAACACGCCAGCTCGAAGACACGGTGCGGGAGCTGCTTGCCTACAAGAAGAAGACGCGCGGCGTCATCACCAACTCAGACTATTATCTCGAGCAGATCCCGCGCTACGTGCGCGGTGAGATCAAAGAGCCGTGTCGGTCGGGAATGCGCACGATTCACATCAACCCAACCGGACACGTGAAGCGGTGCCCGGATTTTCCCGTGGATTTTCACTGGACGGAATTCCGGAAGTACGAGCCGATCGACTGCAATGCTTGCTTCTACGCGTGCAGAGGAGAGGCGCAGGCTCCGCTGAGATTCTCGCGGGTTCGAGATGTCATGGCCTCGCCAAGCATTCAGTAAAACGTTGTTATCGCGAATTGCTCTACGTCGACAATATTCCCGAATGACCAAACTGTGAAGGACCTTCTCTTCGTCAACGCCGGCCAAGTTGTCACCTGCGCCGGCCCGGCGCGAGCTCGCAAGGGCGTCGAGATGCGCGACGCGGGAATTCTCAAGAACATCGCTGTCGCCGTAAGCAACGGACGCATCGTCGCGATCGGGGCTGCGCGCGACCTTCAGGATGCATATGGGGGCGCGGAGATAGTCGACTGCAAGGGCGGAGTGCTCACTCCAGGTCTTGTCGATTCGCACACTCACGCAGTGTTCGGCAAGCCGCGATTCGAGGAGCACGAGATGCGCGCCGCTGGATTCGACTACATGGAGATCGCCAAGCAGGGCGGCGGCATCCACGCTTCTGTCCGGGATTTTCGCGGCCGCAGCGAAGAGGAGCTGTACGACCTCGCCGTTCCGAGAGTGATGGAGCTCGCGTCGTACGGCACGACTACGCTCGAGATCAAGAGCGGTTACGGACTGACCGTGGAAGATGAGCTCAAGGCGCTTCGCGTCATCGGGCGTCTCGCCGACCGTCTTCCCATCCGAATCGTCGCGACCTGGCTCGGCGCGCACGAGATCCCGCAGGACTACCGCTCGAGCGAAGCACGCCGCGGTGAATTCCTCGACTTGCTCGTAAAGACGATGCTGCCGAAAGTCGTCGAGCAGGGAATCGCACGCTTCGCCGACGTCTTCTGCGAGGCCGGGGTTTTCACTGTAGAGGAAACGCGAAGAATCCTCAAAACCTCGCGTACTGCTGGGCTCGGGCTAAAAATCCACGCTGATGAGCTTAAGACCTGCGGCGGCGCCGAGCTGGCGGCCTCGCTCGAAGCCGTGAGCGCGGATCATCTCGCCGCCATCTCGGAGAAGGGAATCGCGGCTCTCGCCAAGTCCTCCACGGTCGCGACACTTCTTCCGGGGACCATGCTCTTCCTCGGAAAAGCGAAGCAGGCCCCCGCGCGCGCTCTCATGGACGCCGGCGGGGCAGTGGCACTCGCCACCGATTTCAATCCCGGAACCTCCCCAACCGTTAACTTTCCCCTCATGCTCACGCTCGGTGTGAGCCAGCTGAGAATGTCGCTTGCTGAGGCCCTCACCGCCGCGACGGTGAACGGCGCAGCGGCTCTCGGGCTCGCGGGCGACACCGGGCAGATCGCGCCCGGGTTCGCCGCCGATCTGGCGCTGTTCGCCATAGACGACGTCAGGGAGTTGCCATACTGGTACGGCGCCCGTCTTTGTGTCGGGACGTGGAAGGCCGGAGCGCCTTGTCACCCCTATGAAACTGGAAGTAAGTTGAACGGTCGTTTCCCGGAGATTTTGCTTCCCGGGTAAGTCACTTGCCCGCCTTAATGTCCAACGTCGAAAAGCTCAAAAAAAAAGCTGCCGAGTTCGAGCAGAAGAAGCAGTTCGACCGGGCTCTCGAGGTCTATCTTCAGATCATCGGTCAGACAGAGGGCCAGGAGGACGGTGACGTCACGGTCTACAACCGCGTCGGCGACCTCTACCTGCGGCTGAACAAAACCGACCAGGCCGTCAACTACTACGAGCAAGCCGTCGACCTCTACACGGAGGGCGGCTACCTGAACAACGCGATTGCGCTCTGCAACAAGATCCTCCGCCACGCGCCGTCCAGGCACCAGATCTACTACAAGCTCGGTAAGATCTCGGCCAAGAAGGGCTTCAACAGCGACGCCAAGAAGAATTTCCTCGAGTACGCCGACCGGATGCACCGCGCCGGACGCGATACGGACGCGTTCAAGGCGCTCCAGGAGTTCGCCGATCTCTGTCCTGGCCAGGACGACATCCGGCTGATGCTCGCCGATCAGCTCGCGCGCGCTGGGAAAACGTCAGAGGCGATAGAGCAGCTCCAGATACTGCACGAATCGCTCGACGCCGAAGGCCGTTCATCGGAGGCGGAAGCGACCGTCCAGCGGATACACACGCTCGATCCGAAGGTCCAGCCGCGTCGCTCGAAAGAGCCTCGTCAGAAGGACGCTGGCGGTCTGGTGTTCCTCGACCTCGGAGGCTCGCCAGCCAAGCCGCGGCCGAAGATGCCCGGCTTCGAGCGAACGTCGCTCGCGCCCGAGCCACCGCGACCGCGCACGCCTACGCACGTTCAGCCGCTGCCCGAATTCGAGCAGCTCCCCGACGATCTCGAGGCGATGGATCCGATCGCTCCGGTCGAGGGTCTGGAGCTTCAGCAGGAGGCTGAGTCGACTGAGCAAATCGAGCCCGCCTTCGATCTGAGCCTCAGCGAAGCAGATGTCTCGCCGCTCGAAGGTCTGGAGTCCGCCGCCGATCCGATCCAGTTCGCGATCGATCCGGAAGCCAGCCCCATGACGCCAACAGATCCACTGCACGGATTGGTTGGCGTAGGCGGCGCCGAAACGGGTGAGCCTGGGCTGGGAGAGCCGCTGGCGAATGAGGATCCGCTGGCGGGATTGAGCATCCTCGAAGACGACCGATTCTTCACGAACGACGACGGCCCGCTCTCCAGGCCCGCGACCGCTAAGAGTGCGAAGCATCCTCCCGTGCACGACATGCCCGACATCGAGCCGCTCGATCTGGACGTAGAAGAGGTGGCGGCCGCGGCAGCGCAACAGCCCGAGCCCGAGCCCGAGGAAGAACCAGAGCCCGAGGAAGAGAAACCAGCGCCACGCGCCGAGCCGCCCAAGCCGAGCAAACCGAAGCTCGTAGAGCCGCTGCGCATGACTCGGCCGAAGTTGAAGCCCAAGGCGAAGGAGTCGGAGCCCGAGCCAGAGCGAGAGCCAGCGGCTCCCGCAGAGCGCCGGCCGATCAATCCATTTCAGCGCACTGCCAAGGGCAAGACCGCGCCGCCGAAATCCGCTCCTCGTATCGACACACCGCCGACGGAAGTGCCGCGCGCCGCCACGCCGAAGGAGAATACTCCACATCGGGGCGACGACAATTTCGTCGACCTTGCAAACTGGCTCCGCGAAGAATCGGGACCGCGTTCCTACAGGATGGTCGCCGAGGAAGATGCGAATCGTGGGGAGGGCGAAGAGGCCGACTTCACCGACATGCTGGAGAAGTTCAAGGCCGGCGTCGCCGCAAACGTCGACGACGAAGACTTCGACAGTCACTACGACCTCGGCGTTGCATATCGCGAGATGGGGTTGATCGACGAAGCCATCTTCGAGTTTCAGAAAGCTCTTCGCGGAGCGACGCAGCGCATTCGCGCTTACGAAGCGCTCGGCCAGTGCTTCATCGATCGCGCTGAGCACGACGTGGCGATCACGGTGCTCGGACGCGCTCTGCGCGAGCCCGGCATGGAGGACGAGGATCTCATCGGTGTTCTTTACCTGTTGGGTTTCGCCTCTGAGGGGAGCAGGAAGCCGCGCGATGCCGCCGCATATTATCAGCGAGTGTTCGCGATCGACATCGACTTCCGCGACGTGAGCAAGCGTCTCAAGCAGATGGCGAAGGCCGCTTCGAAGTGAGATCGGCTCTACCCGAAGACAGTCAGAGCGTGGACTTCGCAATGCCACCGGGCGCATCGCTCCAGTCCATCCAACTCCCGGTTCGCGACAAGCTCGACGACGTGTCGCGAGCAATGGGCGCCATTGTCGCGAGCGATCTGCCGCTCGTCGGGCAAGTGAGCGCGCACCTTCTCGCGATGCGCGGCAAACTTTTCCGCCCGACACTTCTGCTGCTCTCGAGCGAGGTGGAGGGAACGGCGAAAAAACAGGCCGTGACTCTCGCCGCTGCGCTCGAGCTGATTCATCTCGCGACGCTCGTGCACGACGACGCCGTCGATCATTCGGCACTGCGTCGCGGAATGCCGACAGTCAACGCGCTGTTCAGCCACCAGATCTCCGTCATCATGGGAGATTTCCTGTACTCCACCGCGCTGACGCACATCGTAAAGCTGGGCGATCTCGAGGCGCTGCAGGCTCTCACGCGGGCGTCGACCGAGATGACGCTGGGTGAGATGCGTCAATTGTCGGTCGTTCATCCCCTGAAATTCACCGAGCGCGAATACTACGCGTTGATTCGCTCGAAGACTGCTTCGCTAATGCGCACCGCGTGTGAGCTTGGCGCTCTCTCTGGTGCGCGCGGATACTCCGAGGCGCTCGGAGACTTCGGCGAGAATCTCGGGATGGCATTTCAGATTGCCGATGACCTGCTCGACTACCGCGAGGTGAAAGAGACGACCGGTAAGCCCTCGGGACTCGACCTTCGCGAGCACAAGGTGACGCTGCCTCTCATTCACGCGTTACGGGAAATGTCGGCAACGGAGCGGAAAGAAGTCGAGCGTTTGTTCGAGAGCGAGGAAGTCAGCGACAACGACATTGCTTCAGTGGTGAGGATCGTGGCCGACAACGGCGGCTTCGAATATGCCCGCGAGCGCGAGGAAGAGTTCGCCGAGCGGGCGCACGACGCGTTGTCAGGTTTGCCCGACACAGTAGCGCGGCGCTCCCTCAGTGCGTCTATTTCTTACGTAATGGAGAGACACTCGTAAATGCCACCACCCCCGCGGGGCCATGGCCGCCGAGGCGCGCTGTTCCACACCCTCATTCTGGCGGCCGGCTTCATCACCGGGGGTCTGCTCACTCAGGTGGGGCGCAGGTTCCTGCCGCCGGGGGCGGCGAAGGAGTTCTTTACGACGGGTGTAACGCCCTCTCTCGGGCCAATACCTGTGGATTTGGTTATACTCAAGTTCGCCCTCGGCCCAATCGCGCTCGACGTGTCACTTTTGAGCCTGTTGGGGGTACTCGTGGCTTACCTCATAGCACGTTCGCTCTTCTAGGAGTCTTCCATGTTTGGCAATCTGGGATTTCCCGAGCTACTGATCATCATGGTGGTGATTCTGCTTCTGTTTGGCGCGAAGCGAATCCCCGAGATCGCGGGCTCGATGGGAAAGGGAATCAGGGAATTCAAGAAGAACATCAACGACGCGACCCGCGAAGTCACCACGGATACGAAGGCACCACTGGAGTCGGATTCCCAGTCGCGCCTGACCGCCGCCGAGCTCGAGCGGCGCCGCACCGCTGAAGAAGCGGAGCGGCCCCAGCCCAAGAGACTGCTCTAGCTACTCCACGACGCGACGAGCGGAAGCTTCAATCTGCTTCCGCTTGTCGTCGATTTTCGCGACCAGTCTGAGGTTCGAGAGAAACTCTCTCACCCGTTGCTGCCTTTGCTGCTGAAGCTCCTGCTGGCGCAGCACATCCTTCTGGGCGTCGAAAGCGGCGCGACTGGCCGCGATCCGGTTGTCTACGCGCTCGACGACGACCCCGTGCATTGCTCGAATCGGCTCGCTCACCGTGTTGAGTGGCAGAGTGAACCCGGCGCCGACCGCCTCCGGAAAATCAGACAGCTCCGGCACTCCAGTGACGCGCGTGAACGGCTTCGTCTTTAAGACGTCCATCCGCATCAGCTTGGCGGCTGATTCGAGAGAGCTCGCCGCCGCGACCTTCGCGAAGTTGCGCGCCTGCGGCAAGAGCATGTCGATCTTTTTCTGGCTGACCAGGAACGTGCGGACGTCGTTCTTCGCCTGATCGAGCGATAGGGTTCCGCCGGGCGTGAGCGAATCGAGCCGCGCCAGGTAGTAGCCCTCCTCCGAGTCGAATAGCTCGCTTGTCTCGCCGGGCTTCGCGCCCTGGAACGCCCACGGTCCAACGCTGGGGATGAACTGGCCGTTCACCGTCAGTGGATTTCCTTCGACGACCACGGCACGGATCGCCGGAATCTGGAGGACCCGCGCGGCCGAATCGAATTTCGCAGGTTGATCTGTCGTTGCCGCTATGTGCGCCAGAGAATCGGCGCGCCGGTCGGTCCTGGCCGCGACCGAATCGCTCTGCTGAATGCGGAGCAGAATGTGGCGCAACGCGAGCGTGTCGCCTTTTCTTTCGTCGACCTTGATGATGTGATATCCGAATTGCGTCAGCACGGGCTGTGAGATCTCGCCCGGCTTCAGCGCGGCCGCGGCCGTCTCGAAAGGAGCGACGAATCTTCCCTTGGCGCCGCGGCCGAGTGAGCCGCCGTTCACCGCCGAGAGGGAATCGGCCGACTCTGCGCGCGCAACGTCTTCGAACTTTTCACCGCCGACTATTCTCGATCTGAGCGCAACCGCACGTGCACGAGTCGCGGCGGAGTCAGCAGGCGTGACCGCCCGTTGAATGATGATGACCGATACTTTAGCGCGGCCGGGCCGCTCGAATAACGCCTTGTGGGTGTCGTAGTACGCGCGGATCTCGTCGTCGCTCACGCGCACCGCGGAATCGGAGATCCGCTCGGGTAGGAATGGAACGAAGGATACCTGCGCCGAATCGTGGCTGTCCTGCCAGCGACGCCACAGCTGTTCGTCCGACACGTACACGTCGTTGGCGATCTGGTCGAACAGCTTTTGCTTCGGGATCTCGTTGCGGTAGTACTGCTCGAGCTGGAGAAGCAGCCCGTTCTGCCGGGCCATCGGGCTCTGGAGGAAGCGCTGATATTTTGCCGGGTCGAACTGACCATCGGTCTGCAGCTCGGGCGATTGCATGAGCTGCGGAGGCGGGCTATAGCGTGCCGCCTGGAGAATCTCGTCGTCTGTAACTGAGATGCCGCGGCGCCGGTACTCCTGGCGCAGCAGCGCGTCGCTCACGAGCTGGTCGAAGGCCTGGTCCTGAAGTCGCTGTCTCTCATCGAGCGAGATGCCCTGATTGCCTCGCTGAGCTGCTTCCTGCTCGAGATTCTGCGTCGCCTGGTACCAGGTGCTGGCGAGGATTTCGTCTCCGTTGACCTTGGCGACGGCGGTGGTGGTGGTAACCTGTGTACGCCCGAGCAGGCCCGAAGTCTGCGCGAGCAGAAATCCGCCGACGAACAGTATCACGATGAATATCCAGATGTATTTTGCGGAGGCCCGCATCTGTTGCAACAAGGGCACTACTCCTTACACGAATTGAGGAGCCCCCGGGTCCGGGGGCGAAATGGCGTATAACCTTGTAAGGTATGAGTTTGAGTGATCGAGATGCAAGTCGCGCGGAGCCATTGATTGATGCATCTTTCAGCGCTTGGTGCCCGGGCGGTTCAGGCTTTGGAAAGGGGATGGCGAATTGAAGGCCGAACAGGTGCAATCGAACAGGGGTAACTGAGTGGATTACGATCGGCTGCGAGAGCTCCAGACAAAATTCGATGAGAACCCGCGCCGGTATTTCGCTCCGCTTGCGAACGAATACCGCAAGGGTGGACAGCCCAAGCGCGCGATAGAGATCTGTCGCGCGCACCTCGCGCAGATGCCCGGTCACATGAGCGGGCAGATCGTGTACGGGCAGGCGCTGTTCGAGGCGGGTGAGTGGGAAGAAGCGAAAACGGTGTTCGGGCGCGCGCTCACGCTCGACCCTGAGAATCTCATCGCGCTGCGGTCTCTGGGTGACATGTCGCTCCAGGCCGGCAACACGTCGGAAGCGCGCACCTGGTACACGAGACTTCTCGACGCTGATCCGAAAGACGCCGCCGTGATCGCGTTGATGTCGGAGATCGAGGAAGGGCGCGACGCCGTTCCCGCTTCGCTCCCAGAAGCTGTGATGAGTGCGCCGGCCCCCGAGGCTGTCACGGAACTCGAAGCTGCACCCGCTGTCACGGAACTCGAAGCTGCGCCCGCCGTCGCGGAGTCAGAAGCGACGCCCGACGTCCAGGAGCCGGCCGGACTCGAGCGACACTATCCGGTCGAGGCGGTAGAGGAACCAGAGCTCTTGTCATCAGCAGTCCCGGAAACCGCCGGAGCCATTGAAGAAATCACGAGCGCGAAGGAAGATGTTCCAGGCGCGCTTGATTCTTTGTCGCCCTCGGACACGGCCCCGCACGAGGAGCCCGCCGCGCCCGCCGCAGCGCGATTCGCCGAGGAGGAATCGCTCGAGGAAGCGCGAGTGCGCGCCGCCGCCGAAGCGCCACCAGTTACGGAGGCGTCGCCTGCCGCGGAACCAGCGCCCGCCGCGGAACCCGCGCGCGCCCCGGAGCCATTCGTCAACGAGACGATGGCGCAGCTGTATTTGCAGCAGGGATATCGTCAGCTCGCGCTATCAGTCTATCGCCAGCTTTCCGCATCGCGGCCGCAGGATCAGGGACTAAGAGATCGTATCGCGGAAATCGAAGCCGCTGACGCCACTGATCACCCCGGTGAAGTGCCGATGATGCGCCGCGATGAGCCGATCGAGGCGCCGCCGACGCCGCCGACGCCGCCGGCATCGGCGCAATCGCGCGATCGGGACTCGATCGAAGCCCCAACTCGCGATGAGCCGCGCGCGGAACCCGAAGGCATCGCGGCGCGCGAGCCATCGATCAGAGAATTCTTTGCCACACTCGGTCGCCGCCGCCCTCCGCGCGCAACTGGAACCTCCGGGATCAGATCCTCAAACAGGATGCCTGAGCCCGCTCCTCCACTCAGCAGTCCCGTCCCTGGCGCGACGCTCGACAGCGTGTTCGCCGGCGCGACGGTAAGTCCATCTGATGCGCGTGCGGCGTCGCGCCTCGCCGGAGCATTCAGCGCGACGACTGGTGCAGCCGGCGGCACGAGAACGCCTCCGACTCCGCCGATGCCGACACCGCGCGTCAATCCGCGTGTGCCGCAAGCGCAGGAATCGGAAGAAGATGTCGCCAAGTTCCGCGCCTGGCTCGACGGACTCACGCGCGAGTGAAGATCGCCGTCATCAATGGCCCCAATCTCAATCTGCTCGGCACGCGTGAGCCCGCTCTCTACGGGACTGAAACACTGGCCGATATCGAGTCGCGCCTCTTGAAGGTCGCGAAGGAGCTGGGCGTCGAGCTCACGTTCACCCAGCACAATGGTGAGGGAGAAATCGTCGACGCGGTGCAAGCGCTGCGTGGCCGTGCCGATGGCGCCCTCGTGAATGCGGGCGCTTACAGCCACACCAGTCTCGCCATTCGTGACGCGCTCGCCGGAGTGAAGGTCCCATTTGTGGAAGTCCACCTCACCAATATCTACGCGCGCGAGCCGGAGCGACGGCACTCGGCGCTGGCCGATGTGGCGCTGGCAGTCATCTGCGGATTCGGCGCCTACGGCTACGAGCTCGCACTGCGCGGATTGGTGAAGCGCCTTCCGGTTGCCGCCAATGGCTGATCGTCGTTCGGCGCGGCTGGCCGCACTCCGCGAATCGATCAACGCCGCGCACATCGATGCGCTCGTGCTCACGAGCCTTCCGAACGTGCGCTACCTCACCGGCTTCTCTGGCTCGAGCGCGCTCGTTCTGGTGACGCAGCGAGATTTTCATTTCATCACGGATTTCCGCTACGACGTCCAGGTGCGCGATGAAGTCGGCGACCTCGCCGCTGTTCGCATCGAGGCGCAAAGCCTTTGGACCGGACTCTGGAATCTGATGAGCTCGCTGTCGGGAATCGACGTCGTCGGATTTGAATCCGCTCATTTGCTGCACCGTGACTTCCAGCGCCTGCTCACCGACGGAACCCGCTGGACGTGGCGGCCGCAGCTGAACCTGGTCGAAGCCTTGCGCGAGTCGAAGGATGCGGGCGAAGTAGGTCTCATCCGGCAAGCGGGAGAGATGGCGATCCGCGCGCTCAAGAAAACGTTGAAGGAGCTTCGCCCGGGGATGACAGAGCTCAATGTAGCCGGAGTCCTCGAAAAGGCGCTGCGCGACGAAGGCAGCGAGGATTTTCCATTTGCGACGATCGTTGCATCGGGTCCGCGTGCCGCGCTTCCGCACGCTCGCGCGTCATCGCGTGTCATCGAGCGTGGCGACCTATTGCTCGTCGACTTTGGCGCCCAGTACAAGGGATACTGCTCCGACATCACGCGCACCGTCGTACTCGGCTCGGCGACCAGCGAGCAGCGTGAGATTTATGAAATCGTCAAACACGCCAATTCTGTCGCCTCTAAGTCCGTGCGCGCCGGAATGAAGGGTCAGGATGCCGACGGTCTCGCTCGTCGCTACATTGAGGAGCGTGGCTACGGCGACGCCTTTGGGCATAGCCTCGGTCACGGGCTCGGTCTCGAGGTGCACGAGGCGCCCCGGCTGGCGAAGACTGTGGAGACACCGCTTGGAGAGGGCGCGGTTGTCACGATTGAGCCGGGAATTTACCGTCCGGGCTGGGGTGGCGTTCGCATCGAGGACGATGTTCACCTCGCCCCGAGTGGCCCGGAGATACTCACTGATTTCACCCGCGAGCTGCTCGAGGTAGCATGAGTGGCGTATTCCTGCTGACCACATCGGACGCGAAATGAACATGATCGATCTCCGCTACGTGAAGAAGCTCGTGGAAATGCTGGATGAGTCGAGTGTGGATTCGATCGAGATATCGTCCGACAAGGGGATGAAGATCAGGATCTCCAAGACTCCGCAGCAGCGCGGCGCGGTTCAGATCGCCGCTCCCGTCGCGATGCCGGCGTTGCTGCCTCCCGCCGCGCCGGCTCTCCACCAGGGCGACGGAGGTTCCTCGGCAGCGGAAGTGCCAAGGGTCGAGCTGAAGTCCAAGTTCCTCGAGGTGAAGTCGCCGATGGTCGGAACGTATTACGGCGCGCCCGAGCCGGGCGCGAAACCGTACCTCGCCGTAGGCGACAGAATCAGCAAAAGTCAGATCGTCTGCATCATCGAAGCAATGAAAATCATGAACGAGATCGAGTCCGAGTTCGACGGAGTGGTGAAAGAGATTCTCGCGCAGAACGCGCATCCGGTCGAATACGGACAGGTCCTCCTCCGCATAGATCCCAATGGCTGAAAAAATGGCTCCGCCGTCGCACGTGGGACCGGCATTCGACTATAAAGCGGTTTTGCAGCAGATGATCCAGCACAACGCGTCCGATCTTCACCTCAAGGTGGGACGGCCGCCGACGCTGCGGATCGACGGACACATGGTATCGCTCGAGCTGCCGGCGCTGAAGCAGGAGGATCTGCGCAGCCTCGCCGAGCAGATCATGGCGCCCAAGAACATCAAGGAGTTCTCGGAGCAGAAGGAATCCGACTTCGCGCTCGCAGTTCCCGGGATTGGCCGCTTCCGCGTCAACGCCTACCAGCAGCGCGGAACGATCGCGTACGCGCTGAGAACAGTCCCGTTCCAGGCGAAGACGATCTCCGAGCTGAATCTCCCCGACGTGTGCGAGCGGATCGCGCTGATGCCGCGGGGACTCATTCTCGTGACGGGAATCACCGGCTCGGGAAAGTCGACGGCGCTCGCATCGATGCTCCACTACGTCAATCAGAACCGTCACGCGAACATCATCACGATCGAAGACCCAATTGAGTTCCTGCACCGTGACATCAAGAGCAGCATCAACCAGCGCGAGGTTGGAACGGACACCAACAGCTTCGCACAGGCGCTACGGCGGGTGCTGAGACAGGACCCCGACATCATCCTGGTGGGTGAGATCCGCGACGTTGAAACGCTCGACACGGCGCTCAAGGCGGCGGAGACAGGTCACCTCGTTTTCTCGACGCTCCACACCACTGACGCGACGCAAACCATAAACCGGATTCTCTCCTTCTATCCGCCGCACCAGCAGACCGAGGTGCGCTACATGCTCTCGACGGCGCTCAAGGCGATCGTATCGCTGCGCCTCGTGCGCCGCGCCGACAAGAAGGGCAGAGTCCCGGCAGCGGAAATCCTGGTGAACACGGAAGCAGTGCGCGACCAGATGCGTGACATGACCAAGTCGATGAACATCACGCAGCTGATCAGAGAAGGTGCCGTTCCGTACGGCATGCAGAGCTTCGATCAGTCGCTCATGAACTGGTATCAGAAGGGCATCATCTCCTATGACGATGCGCTGTTCGCTGCTACGAACCCGGCCGAGTTCTCGCTCAGGCTACAGGGAATCGCCAGCTCGAGCGACACGTCGTGGGATACCGTCAAGCAGGAAGCTACCTGACCAGGTATCAACTGAACTGAACGGTAACTGCAGTTTTCAACTGAACTGAACGGGGTGAGAGGCGTCAGTAGCACAGGTGCCTGGCTTCAGTTCACTACGCCCAGACTTCCCTCAGTGGCGTGATGACACAGGCAGTTGCCTGTGCCCAGACCAGCGCAAGTGCCGTCCGGACGTAGTGAACTGAAAACGCGCACCTACGCCACTGACGCCTCCCACCCCGTTCAGTTCAGTTGATACCTGGTCAGGTAGCTTCCTGCTTGACGGTATCCCACGACGTATCGCTCGAGCTGGCGATTCCCTGTAGCCTGAGCGAGAACTCGGCCGGGTTCGTAGCAGCGAACAGCGCATCGTCATAGGAGATGATGCCCTTCTGATAC
>CAJDUK010000029.1_pt1 | contig 13113 bp, 10 predicted proteins | sample 7390591 | NCBI WGS metagenome assembly CAJDUK01 (sample SAMEA7055672, study PRJEB34461) | soil metagenome | biome: terrestrial ecosystem; feature: Peninsula; material: soil | place: Antarctica | collected 2016
TGCCATCGCCGCTGCTCAGAGCGAGCTGGCGACGTTCAATCCACAGCTGCGCTACACCGGTTTCGGCGGGGGGTCGACGCTGTTGCCGATGGCGGCGCAGATCGTTCGCATCGCCAGCGAGTCCGGCAAGCCGGATTCGGAGCGCCTCGCGCCGTACCGTGGTCAGGGAATCACCAACATGACCGGAATGCTTTCGCGTCCCGTACCAATCGATACCGCGTTTGAAAGACGCGCCATCGCCGCACAGCTGCGCGCGGCTCAGAGCGAGTTGCCGGCCAACGATCCATTTCTCCGGGCCGCTCTCGGGGGCCGCAGTGCTGATGAAGTCGCCACGGCGGCAGTTCGGAATACGCGCGTCGGTGATCCCGCATTCAGGCAATCGCTGTTGCAGGGTGGGGCTGCCGCCGTAGCGGCGTCGACGGATCCCATGATCGTTCTCGCCCGCGGCATCGATCCCCTGAACCGCACGGTGACCGCGAGGGCCGCGGCCCTCAACGCGATAATCGCCAGCAACAGCGAGAAGATCGGACAAGCGCTATTCGCTGCTTACGGGACCGCGCTACCGCCCGACGCGACCTTCACGCTCCGCATCAGCGATGGTCTCGTCAAGTCGTTCCCGTCGAACGGAACGATCGCCCCATACAAGACGACCTTTTACGGATTGTATGAGCGGTCGGCCGCGTTCGACGACAAGGACCCATTCAAGCTTCCGAAGCGCTGGGTCGATCGGAAGGCCAATCTCGATCTCGCGACGCCCTACAATTTCGTATCGACCAACGACATCATCGGCGGCAACTCCGGGAGTCCGGTCATCAACCGCAACGCCGAAGTAGTCGGTCTTGTCTTCGACTCCAACATCGAAGGCATCTCGAACCGCTTCATCTTCTCGAGCGCAATCGGCCGGACGGTGAGCGTCCATTCGCGCGGAATCACCGAGGCGCTGCGCAAGATGTACGACGGCTCGCGCATCGCCAACGAGCTGCAGGGGCAATAGCTCTCGCCGCTCACTATGTTTTTTGAGATCGTGGCGCCGGTCAGTCGGGAGGGTGTCCTCGTAGGGCGACGTGCTCGCGTAGCAAGAGACCGGCTGGGTGCCCGCTCGCGGATGTCAGGAAAACGCGCCGCGCTAAACACTCTAGCGCGCGATTCTCTCGATGGCACCGTAAATCAGCTGAGCCCCGAAGTGCAGCGATTCCAATGGCACGCGCTCGTCACTCCCGTGCATGCGCTCCTCATCCGACTGCAGCATCGGAAAAGGAAGGACGCCGTACGCCTTCACGCCGAGTCGTCGCAGGCGCGCGCTGTCTGTCACGCCGGTGCTCAGGTATGGGACAACCGCGATCTTCGAGTCCAACTCGTGCGCTGCCGTCGCGATGGCGGTAAACATCTCCGAGTCGGGATCTGAGGCGGGGCCTTCTTCCCCCCGATGAGTGACCTCGATCGTCACGCCCGGCTCCGTCACGATCGCCCTCATTCGATTGACCACCTTGTCGACCGAGTGACCGGGCAGCGTTCGAACGTTCAGCACCGCTTCCGCGGAACCCGGGATGACGTTGAAGTGCTTCCCTCCCTCGAGGACGGTCGGCGAGATCCCATTGCGCAGTACGGCGTTGAAGACGGGTACAAGTGAAAGCACTTTCGCGCCGGCCTCCGCGCGCTTTGGATCGGTCGACACCAGATCGATCATCGCCTTCTTCTCGACTTCTGCGGGCCACACCTCGGCAAGCCGCGCGAAGAACTTGCGCGTTATTTCCGTGAGCATCACGGGCTCGGCGTAACGCGACAGGGTCTCCAGCGCGCGAGAGAGACGAAAGATCGCGTTGTCGGGAAGTGGAATGGCCGCGTGCCCCGCCGAACCGTGGGCTGTCACTGTGACGACGTGCGACACTTTCTCCGCGCTCTGCACCGCGAGATACCGCTGCCCACCATCGATAATTCGTGTCCGGCCGCCCTCGTTCAAAGCAAATTCCGCGTCGAGGAGTTCCGGGTGGTGCTCCACCAACCAGCCCATGCCCCATTTCCCGCCAGCCTCTTCATCGGAGGTCGCGAGAAACACGACATCCCTGGAAACCGTGGCGCCGCTCTTCGAGAGGCCGCGCTTGAGCAACAGCATCGTCATGAGGTTCGCCGCCAGCATTCCCTTGTCGTCGATCGCGCCGCGCCCGTAGAGGTAGCCGTCCTTGATCTCTGCCGCGAAAGGATCGACCGACCAGCGCGCTCTCTCCACGCCGACGACGTCCATGTGAGCGAGAAGTATTACCGGCCGCTTCGTTCCGTTGCCTCGAAGGCGGCCAACCAGCACCGCGCGATTCTCCGCGGGCTTGAACAGCGTCGTCTCGATCCCTTCCTCGCGCAGGACGCTGTCGAGATAAAGCGCGAGCGGCAGCTCGTTGCCTGGCGGGTTGGTGGTATCGAATCGAATGATCGCCTGGAGCCTCGAGACCGTCTCCGCTTTTACGCTCTCCCAGTCAGGCCTCAAGCAGCGCCTCTATCTTTCGAACCAGCGGCTGGAAAGAGAGCGCGCCACCACCCACGCGCGTCGAGATCTCCTCCGCCATCTCGCGCTGACCGTGGGAGAACAGCTCGCTCACCATCCACGGTCCCGCGCCCGGGTTCCTGAACCAGTCGATGTCGAATCGCGACGTCAGCTGCTCATTGAGCACTGACTGGAGCTTCCAAGCCCGGAGATAGCGCGCCGAATAGAATCGCGGATCCACATCCACGAACGCATCGGCCGCGTTGTACTCGAATCCCGTCGCGGTAGTCAGCAGCGACACATAGAGGTCCGGCAGCTCGGACCACGGAACTTCACCGCTGTACAGCGTTCGCTCGTACAGAAACTTGGCGCAGTAGCGCCGCAGAAAGTGCAGCTCCTCGAAGCCAGCGGTGCGCAGGAACTTCCCTACCCTCTTTCCGCCCAGCTCCGTATAGCGAAGCAGCCACCGCTTGTCCTGCATGCGATGGTCGAAGAGCATCGCGTAGGACTCGGTAACCGAGTTGTCTCCGAGCCACCTGAACTCGAACGGATAGTCGGAGCTCGTGTAGGCGAAGTGAAGAGCGTGTCCAAGCTCGTGCAGGAATGTGTTGTAGTCGCTCTGTCCGCCATGCGGTCTCAGCACCAGATACACTTCTTCCGGGACACGCACCGGCGAGCAGAACGCGCGCGAACGTTTTCCTTCGCGCTCGCCGACATCGAAAATGACGCGTCCCTTTGCCGTCGGATCTATTCCCATCTCCGTGATCTGACGGCGCATCACCGCCTCCATCTGATTCCCCGGAAATGCGTTGTCGTATTCCGAAGCGCGGAATAGCGCGAGCGCGTCGGCGCGCTTTGCTTCCGATGCCCTGACACCGAGCGATTTTTTCAATACGCCCGGCAGCGTGTCATCCCACATGGCCTCGGTGTCGCGCAGAAATTTCTCGCAGCTTTTGGCAAGCTTCTCGAGCGAGATGCCAGTAACCGCCTCGAATGACGCGTTGTAGTCACCGGCTACGGCAAGAGATTCGATGTAGTCCTTCTCACGCTGGAGCCGCTCGAGCCTCATCGGCGCGTGCTCCTTGGCGACCAGCTTGGCCCTCGCGTCGTCCAGTCCGAGGCGCAACGCCCGGTCCGTCGTGTTCGCGATCTCGATCGGCGCGGCCTGGTATTGAATGAAGCGCCCGTCCGGCGACCGAACGACCGCCGAGTTTTCCCACTCGATCTCGCGCTCGTCGAGCTCCGCGAGCGGCTTGGACGCCTGCGATTCGATTTCCCATTCGAGAAGATTCTGCGCCGAGCGCCTCTCGGGATCCTTGCCGGACGTGTCGCGAAACGCGTCGAGCGTCAGCTCCAGCGCTTCCGGGCCAAGTATGCTCTCGAATTCCTTGTAAATCGGCTGGAGCTCCGCCGTTCTCTTGAGTCCGGCGAACGCGAGATAACTCTCCCGCGAGATCGCTTCCATGAACGCCTGGCCTTCAGCTCGCAGGCGCTCAAGGGTTAGCTCGCTCACGTCTTGAGCTTCTCGGCGAGGAATTCCTTCAAGCGGCCCGCCTCCACCCGCTCCTGCTTGAGCGTGTCGCGGTCCCTCACAGTCACGGTGCCGCTGGTGAGTGATTCGCCATCCACTGTGATGCCGAACGGCGTTCCGACTTCATCCTGCCGGCGATAGCGCCGGCCGATTGCGCCGCTGTCGTCGTAGAAGATCGGGAACGAGCCCCTTAGATCGTCCGCGATGCGGTGAGCCATCTCGGGCATCCCATCCTTTTTCACGAGCGGAAACACCCCCGCCTTGATGGGCGCGATCGACGCATCGAGGCCGAGCACGGTGCGTCCTTCCGATTCTCCTTCAACCGCCTCTTCCCTGTAGCCATTCACGAGCACGGCGAGTGTTGTCCGGTCCGCGCCAACTGAAGTCTCGACGACGTACGGCAAGTAGCGTCGATTGTTCGGCTGGTCGAAGTACTCGAGCTTCTTCCCGGAGAACTGCTGGTGCTGCGAAAGATCGAAGTCGCCGCGATTGTGCACGCCTTCGATCTCCTGGAAGCCCAGAGTTCCACCGAAATCGAACTGCACGTCGAACGCCGCGCGCGCATAGTGAGCGAGCTCTTCCTTCGTATGCGCGTGGAATCGCAGCCTGTCCTCGGCCAGCCCGAGCCCGCGATGCCAGTCCATGCGCTGCTGCTTCCAGTACTCGAACCACTTCATGTCCGTCCCCGGCTCGACGAAGAACTGCATCTCCATCTGCTCGAATTCACGCGTGCGGAAGATGAAGTTGCCCGGCGTGATCTCGTTCCTGAACGCTTTTCCGATCTGCGCGATGCCGAACGGCACCTTCTGCCGCGTTGATTGCTGCACGTTCAGGAAGTTGACGTAGATGCCCTGCGCCGTCTCCGGCCGCAGGTACACGACGGCCGCGGAATCCTCGACCGGACCCATGAAGGTCTTGAACATGAGATTGAACTGCCGCGCCTCGCTCAGGGTGCCCTTCATTCCACACGCTGGGCACTGCGCGTCGGGGGTGCCCGGTGTACCCTTGATACGCGGATCGTCGGCGCGAAAGCGTTTCTTGCAATTCTTGCAGTCCACGAGCGGATCGACGAAGCCCGCGACGTGGCCGCTGGCCTCCCACACGCGGGGGTGCATGAGGATCGCGGCGTCCAGCCCTTCGATGTCGTTCCGGGCGCGCACCATCGCGTTCCACCAGCGGTCCTTGAGATTCTTCTTGAGCTCGACGCCGAGCGGGCCGTAATCCCACACGGAGCCCGTGCCACCGTAGATCTCTGATGACTGGAAGATGAACCCGCGTCGCTTCGCCAGCGAGACGAGCTTCTCCATCACATCGGGGTGGTTTGCCATTCGGGAAAACTAGTCGCCGAGGCTCTCTCCGACTACGCGTCCAGCTCGGCGCTCAACTTCGGCTCCGCCGGTGCGCGCTGCCCCAACAGCCGCGCCACGATGCGATCGCCGTGATACCGGCCGTTCTCGATGAACACCTTGTTCGCGTCAAATCCGGCGACGACGACTCCCGCGATGAAGATTCCCGGCACTGATGTCTCCAGGGTCTCGCGGTTGTGTGACGGAATGCCGGTCTTCGGGTCTATCGGTACTCCCGCTTCGCGCAGAAGAGCAAGGCTTGGCGCGAAACCCGTCATGACGTAGACCCGGTCCGCCTTGATGCGCTGCTCGCCGCCGCCGGTCGTGAGCACCACGTCGTTCGGCTCGATGGCTTTCACCCGGCTCTCCCATTTGGTCGCGATGAATCCCTCCTTGACGCGATTCGTAAAATCCGGAAGCACCCACGGCTTGATCTTCTTGTCGAAGGTCGGCCCGAAGTGAACGAGCGTCACGCGCGCTCCCGACCGCCAGAGATCGAGCGCTGCCTCGGCGGCCGAGTTGCCGCCACCGACAACGACGGCGTCCTGGAGGAAGGCCTCGTGCCCCTCGCGATAGACGTGCGCGACGTGGGGCAGATCCTCGCCCGGCACACCGAGGCGGTTGGGGGATCCGAAAAAACCGGTGGCGACGACGACCGACGCGGTCTTCGTGCGCCGTTCCTCGCCGGCGAGCGTCCGCGACACGACGACGAAGTCTCTGGTGCTGCCCTCTATGGCGGTGACCCGCTCACGCTGCCGCACTGGAATCCTGAAATGCAACACCGCGGCGCGATAATAGGCGAGCGCGTCACGTCTGCTCGGCTTCTCGGTTGCGATTACGAAAGGCAGGCCGCCAATCGCGAGCTTCTCGGCGGTCGAGAAGAATCGCACGTAAGTCGGATACGCGGCGATCGTACTGACCACGACCTCCGCATCCAACACGAGGGCTTTCAAGCCGGCGTTCTGTGCGGAGATGGCGGCGGCGAGACCGCACGGTCCCGCTCCAACGATCACGACGTCTACATCGTTCGCCATTGGCGTGACGGCTTGCTAGGCGACGCCGGCGGGGCGAGATGGAACTGCACCCTCCACGCCTATGATCTGATCGCGTCGAGTTCCGACACTCACGTAGGTTATCGGCGTCTCGACCAGCGCCTCGATGCGATCGAGATACCGCCGCGCCTCTTTCGGTAGATCCGTGAGCGCACGCGCGTCGGCCGTCGAAGTCTTCCACCCCTCGTACCATTCGTACCGCGGAACCGCGCGGTCGAGCACGCTCAGGTCGCTGGGAAATTCCTCGTACAGGTCGCCCCCGGCTTCATAGCCTGTGCACAATCCAATGCGGTCGAGCGTGTCGAGAACGTCCAGCTTCGTGACAGCGAGATCGGTCAACCCATTTACCCGCGCGGCGTAGCGAACGACCACGCCGTCGAACCACCCGCACCGGCGAGGCCGTCCCGTTGTCGCTCCGAACTCGTTTCCGAGCTGCCGGATCTCGGATGCCAAAGGCTCATCGAATTCGGTCGGCAGCGGTCCGTTACCAACTCTCGTCGTGTAGGCCTTCACCACACCGATCACGGAATCAAGCTCCTTTGGCGCGATGCCGACGCCGGTCGCCGCGCCCCCGGAGGTCGTGCTGCTCGAGGTGACGTAGGGATAGGTGCCGTGATCAATGTCGAGGAGCGAGCCCTGTGCGCCCTCGAGCAACACCGCCGCACCACCGACAATGGCGCGGTGGATCTTGAGGCCCACGTCTTCCGCGAGCGGGAGCAGTCGGCTCGTGAAGCGCTCGAGTACATCGAGCGTGTAATCGACATCGGCCCGTTTGGTACCCGAGGTCGCGAGCTGGATATTCGCGTGCGCGACGCCGCGTTCCACCAATTTTCTCAAGCGCTCCGGGTTTCGCAGGTCCAGCACGCGAATGCCGCGGCGGCCGTACTTGTCCTCGTAGGCTGGACCGATTCCACGACCTGTGGTTCCGATCTCCTTGCTGGCGGAGCTCTGGCTGTCAACGAGCTTGTGATACGGGAGCACGAGGTGCGCGCGATCACTCACATAGAGCCGGCCCTCGACGTCGATGCCGTCCGAGACCAGCTCGTCGATCTCCGAGAACAAGGTCTCGACATCCAGCACGACTCCATTGCCGATCGCGCACCGTACGCCCGGATGCAGAATCCCGCTCGGAATCTGGTGGAGCACGAACGACTTGTCGGCGATGTGCACGGTGTGACCGGCGTTCGCTCCACCCTGATAGCGAACGACCCAGTCGGCGCGCTCGGCGAGAACATCCACCAGCTTGCCCTTGCCTTCATCTCCCCACTGCGCGCCGACGACGACGATGGTGCGTGTATTGGTATCGAACATCAGCGCTTGACAGGCGGGGGCGGAGGGACCTCGTCAACTACTCGAGGCGGATCGTCAGGGCGTACGACGCTCCTGACGGGAAGTACAACAGTAAATGTCGAGCCCTTCCCGAAGACGCTCTCGGCGAAGACGTGACCGCCCAGCGCGTCCACGAGCTTGCGCGTGATGCTCAGTCCGAGTCCGGTGCCGCCGAACTCACGCGTCCTCGATTGATCCACCTGGCGGAAGTCTTCCCAGATGGAGTCCAGATCGGATTCGCGAATCCCGATGCCTGTGTCACGAACGTCGAATCGCAGATCTTCCTCGTCCCTCGAGATTGTGACATGGATGCCGCCATGGTGGGTGAACTTAACGGCATTGGAAAGGAGATTGAGGAGGATCTGCTTGACCTTGGTTCTATCGGTGTGGAGGACGAGACCGCGGGCAGGCATCTCGACGTTGAACTTGAGTGATTTCTTCTTCACCAATGGCTCGATCTGCTGCGAGATCTCGGTCATGATGTCGTCGAGGGTGACGTCGTCGAGGTGCAACGGCATGCGGCCGGCTTCGATCTTGGCTAGGTCGAGGATGTCGTTGATCAGCGCGAGCAGGTGCTGCGCGGCGCCCTGAATGCGATTCAGCCCCTCTTCCTGGCGCGGCGTGAGATCTCCGTAGATTCGGTCGAGCATCAGCGATGCATAGCCGATGAGAGCGTTGATCGGGGTCCGGAGCTCGTGAGACATGCTCGCGAGGAACTCTGATTTGAGCCGGTTCGCTTTCTCCAGCTCGCGTGACTGCCACTGAAGCCTCGTGTTCTGCTCGGCGAGGTCGGCAATCGCGGCCCGAATGCGATCTTCCAATTCGCCCGAGAACTTCTTCAGCTCCTCGTAGAGGGCTTCGTTCTCTACCTGCTCCGTCAGGTCATGCAGCACCGATACGATGGCCAGCGGCTCGCCGCGGCGGTTGAGGATTTTTCCGGAGACGACTTCGACCGGCAGCTCTACGCCGGTGTCGGGGATCTGAAGCTTCATTTGCTCCCGGCGCGCCAGAGCAGGGCTGATCGTGAAATCGGAGATGAACGTCGTGAACTTGGTATCGTTCGCCTGAACCAGCGCAGCGCGCTCCCACCGCTCGCTGTCGTCGGCCTCGAACAGCTGCTCAGCCTCCTTGTTCATGAGGATGATGTTGGAGCGGTCGTCCGTGACGAGAATCGGGTCGGCTACGTTTTCGAGAATGAGGTTCAAACGGTCGCGCTCGCGCTTCGCATCGATTTCGGCCAGCCGCACGCGCTGCACCTGTCGTTCCAGCTCATTGGCGGCGCGTCGAAGGTCGGTCACGTCGCGCAGAACCGAAACCGTGGATCCCGCCTGACTGCCATCGCCCCCGCCAAGCTCGTGGGTCAGCACCTCGAACAGGAGGTCAGTCCCCTCGTCGGGGTCGACGAGGTTCAGCTCACGTGAGCCCGCGGTCTCTTTCGATCCCATCGCCGCTTTGGATAGATGCGATGTGAAGAGGAGATTGTTGATCTCGACCGCGCGGCGACGACCCTCGGAGTCTTTTTCTCCGCCCGATAGCAGGTGCTCGGCACGACTGTTCTGCACGACGATGTCGTGCGAGGCGTTGATGATTACGATCGGATCGGGAAGCGAATTGACGATCGCGGTGAGCATTTCGCGCTGCTGGTCGAGACGGCCCGTAGAGAGCCGGAACTCCTCAACCGCCCCCATGCGCGCGAGAACCGGTCCCGCGAGCGACGCAGCCTGCAGCACGGCGCCAAGCATCTCATCGTCGACGGAAGTCTCGATCAGAACGACCCCGGCGGGGGCGTAGCCGAGTCTTCGGCGGCGATCGACCCCCGCCAGGCTTCTCACTCTGCAGCCGTCGAGCTGCACCAGCTCGAGCTCGGCATCCGTTAGGACGGGTGGAGCTCCTCTGAACTGTGGTTGCGGAAACGGGATCGCCGTCCAGTCTCCGAACGGAAAGCCGGCGAGCGCCGTCCCACCGCTGCAGCTGACCACATGGAGTGACAGCGCCGAAACTACGATCGGACTGGAGAGGTCCCCTATCGGGAGGGACACCGACGGGACTGGATCGCCATCAAAGCCGACTGCAGCGGTGACGATGAGCCGTTTTGGGGGACTGTCGAGCGTAATCGCCAGAGCTCGCCGCGCTCCGAGAATGTCGGCAAGCTGCGCGATCATGAACGTCGCGCCCGTGACGAAGTCTGGTGCTTCCGAGATGGCGGAGAGAAGCTGTGCGAGCTTCTTTCCGCTGAGTTGCGGGCTGTTGGCTACCGCGGTGGTCTCACGCTTCGAGTCGCTCAAGCCGCCGCTTCAGATCCGCATTTTCCAAGCGCATCCGATCGAGCTCGTCCGCTCCACCGGTGCCGAGCTCGCGAAACGGGCGGGATCCCGGCGGTGCGAGGCCCACTGCTTCAGAGTACTTGAGATATGTCTCGATCGATGCGACGACGATGCGCGCTTCGACCGTTACGAGTTCGATGCCGACCAGCGAAACGCGAACCCACGCGTCGATGACGATGCCCTTGTCGAGAACGCGATCGAGAACATCAATAAGCGAGCTGCCGCTCGGTGATCGTTCAACTGCCATGTCTGGACTCCTGTGTGCTTGGTGCCGGGGCGGCGTGTGAAGCCTGTGGGATGGCTGGTGGGGAATGTTCAGGAGTGCTCAGGCGAGGATCATGGCGCCACCAGTTTAGTCCGATCTGCTCGGCCTTGTCGATTGAGCAGATGAGCAAACGAATCTGGATGGTGAGAAGCTCGACGTTTGCGAGATTGATCTTGATGTCGCCGACGATCACGAGGCCCTTGTCGAGCACGCGATCGAGGATATCGACCAAACCATAGGTGCGCGACGGGGATACTAAGTCTGGCAAGCAGTCGTCTCCGTTCGGCTCGTGCGCCGGGTTAGCGTAGCCTTCCTAGGGGGCCCAGGTCTATCTGGAGATCGTCATCGGTCAATCCGAAGATCCCCTTCATGTCCTGCATCCGGTCGTTGAGGCGGAGTAACGCGACACCGAGACGCTCCACCTCTTCGTCGCTCAGATGCCCTCCTTCCATTCGGCGGACTGCCTGGTGCTCTAGGACCTTACGCAATACCTCAATCAACGTCAAGACGAGCTTGGCGAGCCCGTTCTCTACCTTGTCGGGGTCTGTATTGAGACGCGGCGGAAGACCCTCAGCAACGGTTTCCAGCGGCCTGATGGCCGCATCTTTGGGAGCATCGAGCGTCTGGACAACCTGACTTTCCATCGTCGATCCCGATTGGGCGATCACCGGCCGCTCACGCGGACCTGCCGCGCTGAGTAGCCCGGCCCTCTCCGCTCCCGCTAAGCGGCCGTCGCGGCTCAACGCGGTCTCGACGGCCGTCAAGAGTAGTCCGATGTCGAGTCGCACGAGGTCGATGTCCGCGACCGCAAGCATGACTTCACCTTTGAGGACAACGCCCTTATCGAGAACATGGCTGAGAAGATCTGAAAGCTCGAGTCGCTCGTCCCCGAATATGTCGTCGGCGCTCACTGCGCCGTCTCGCCGACGAAATGATAGGGCGGCCAAGGTCCAGTAAAGTCGAATTTGAAACCAGACGGCTCGTACTTGTTCACCATCCCGGTCAACGCGCGCTGGAACTCGACCACGCGCGGGGGAGCAACGAGGAAGGAAGCGTTGAGGACTGCGCGCCCCTGTTCCCGGGGCGCGCCCGAGTTGACTGGTTGCTCGCGCACAGTCTCCATCGCCGGGGCGCGCAGCGCATCGTGAATCTCATTGGCGACGCGAGAGGTCACGTCGCGGCCTGCGTCCCGGCGGAGATTTTCCATCTTTCGCTCGAGGAGGTACTTCTGCCCGGGCGACGCCTTTCCGGCTTCGGCCTCGAGCGCAGTCAGCTCGGCGTTGTGCTCCGCCAGATGATCTCTGAGAACCCCTGACTGCACATAAACGCGAACGATGAATTCCCTGCCGTCGGCAACGCGCTTGAATGTCTGCTTAAGCTCGCTCATCCGCTCGAATAGCATCGCCTTCACCGCCTTGGCGTCGCGGAAAAGCGTCCACATCGGAAAGGGAATCACTGCGCCCTGATCCGACGCCCAGGTGAGAACGCGGTCATGCGCAATCGCTCGCTGACTGACCCAGTCTACGTCGGCGGTTAGCGCCTCGATTTTGTCAGGTGCGTAATCCTCGGCGCTGACGGAAGTTGCAAGCGCGGAGACGGCGCCATTCGGAATGAGAGTGACGTCGCCACCATCCGTGCCTTTCGGAGCCGTCGCCGTCTCCACCGACGACCCGACCACTCCATAGACATAGCACAGGCTCTCTTTCATCGGTCGCGGTGGTCGCCGACTACTCTGTCCCGTCGCCTTCCGCGACGCGAACAGGCCCACCGCTCGTGGACATCCCGAATTTTTCCCGCCATTCGCGCACCTCGCGGAATCGCTGCATGATCTCCGCCTCGCTACGCACGTACTCGGCGTCGTCGATCTCGCCCATTTCGAGCTGCAGCTGAAGCGCCATTAGGTCTTCCTTGATGGGCGTGTCGTCCGTCAGCTCTTCGCGCACGACGCGATCGACCTTCTCGAGCGTCCATCTCGTGCCCCAGACGGGGCCGAGAAACGGCGCCAGCAGAATATTAGTGAGAAGTCCCATGGTAATCAGACCGTTCTCAGGTCGCCTTCTCCAGCTTGAGCTTGATGGTCACGAAGTTGTACGGGGGCCACGGGCCCGAGTATTTGAACGTCAGCAGATCCTCGTACTGACGGCTGATCTCCTTCACCTTTTCGTCGAAAGGCTTCTCGGTATTCCGATCGACGAGAAACGCGGCGTTGAGGATCATGCGATCGCCAATCACCTTGTTGCTGCGGCTCGCGACAGAGACATCCTTGAGCTGTTCGTGTATGTCGGTCACGTAGCGGTTGCTCGCCTCTTCCATCGCTGCTTCGACGAGGCGACCCAGCTGCATGCGGGCGAAATAAGTCGACGACGCGGCGTTGCGCGTGATCTCTTCCTTGAGCCGACGAATCTCGTCGTTTTCGCGCTCGATGGCGGCGACTACCTTATCGCGATCCCAGAGAATCTTGAGTCCGAACTCGATCTTGTCCTGCATCTTGTCGAGCACGTCGGTAAACGCCTGGTACGTTGACTTGAGCAGGGCCTGCACGTCGTTCTCCGAGCGGAAGACGGTGCCGAACGACATCGGGATGAGAGTGAATTCGCGCATCACCGTCTCGTTTACGAACTCGTGCGCGAGGACGTTCTCGCGGGTCGGATCGTAAATCACGATCGGGGTGTCGCTGACGACGGCCGCCAGATCGTTGTGGTTGACGGTGTACACTCGCGCCCCGCCGCCGATGCCGATCTCGCCAAATTCCCGCGATCGGTCGTTGCGGACGATGCAGTAGACATACTT
>CAJDUK010000064.1_pt1 | contig 13021 bp, 11 predicted proteins | sample 7390591 | NCBI WGS metagenome assembly CAJDUK01 (sample SAMEA7055672, study PRJEB34461) | soil metagenome | biome: terrestrial ecosystem; feature: Peninsula; material: soil | place: Antarctica | collected 2016
GCGGCGTAGCCCATTCTATTGTAGTAGTCGACAACGGGCCGTCCGAACGAGAGGTTCGAGGCGAGGGTCCCCTGAAAAAGGTCGCCGGCGTCAAGAAGCAGCGTTACACAACGTGGCCCGCATTCCTTTTGCGCTCGATCGATCGTCGCTGCAATGTATGCGGCGCCGCCCCGCTGCACCCCGTTCGCGTCCGGCCTCGGCTCCAGCGCGCCGTGAAAATCGTTCGTGGCGATGATGCGGAGGAACCGTTCGGTCGTGTTTCCGCGAACGAGCATCCAGTTGGGCCTGAAGTAGTCCCTCTGCGTGATCACGCCCCGCTGTTTGACCTCGTCGATCAAGAGTTGCCGGATCTCCTGCTGCTTGTCGTACACGACCGGAGCCCCACTCAGCATCGCGTAGCCACCACCACCGGTCTGGCGATAGTTGTTCAGTGCCATTGTGAACGAGTCGGTATCGCGCACCGGCGCGCCTTTATAATCGAGCCGAGTGACTCGCGACCCCAGTGGCTTCGACACGTTGATGACGTAGTCAACACCGGACACGATGTCGAAGTTGTAGCCAGGAATCTGCTGATCGGTCTCGAGCGGAGCTATTGGCGAAGCAACCGTCCGGTAGTACCTGCTGCTGAACTCCAGGTAGTCACGCAGCTGCTTGCCCGTGATGCGCACCGCTCGCAGGGTGTTGTCGTAGGGATAGAGCTGCGCAACCTGGGCGATGGTAATCGGCCCGGGACCCATCACGACGTCGGTCGAGAACGCCGCGGTCGAGGCGAGATCGGAGCCCGCGGCTTTGCGCTCTGTTTCGAGTATAAGATCGATGAGTGGTGTGTCCCTCACCCGCGCCGAGTCGGCGCTCCACCGTTCGGGTGTAGTCCCAATCGGCGTGGTGACATAGGCGACAGTCTCGCGGTGCGCCGCGTCAGTCGCGGCCAGCACAGTCGCGTTCTCGGCGTGTCCAGCAGCTTGAACCAGATCGCTCCGCTTCTCGCTGACTCTCCGGTTTCCGCCGACTCCTGAGACAACGAGATGTGCGATGTCGACACTCGTCGCCCAGTTCTTCGGCTGAATGAGCAGAGTTGAACCTGTGACCGTATCGTAGCTCGAAGCTTCGTTGAGCCCGGAATGAAGCGTCACCAGAACGACGTCTGCGCCCGCGCCGCGAACTTCCTGCACGGCCTGCCTCACCGCCGGGACGATGTCGCCGAACCGCAGTCTCCCCCGAATGTTCTCGGCATCCCACACCGCTACGCCAGGAGTCGTGGCGCCCACTATCCCGACCTTCAACCCCGCGCGATCAACAATCGTCCACGGCTTGTAAGCGTGAACGCCCTCGGGATCGACGCGATAGGTATTCGCTGACAGAAAAGGAAACTTTGCCTGCCTGATCGCGCTGTCCAAATACGGAACTCCGTAGTTGTACTCGTGATTCCCGATCGCCGCGGCGTCGTACTGCATCGCGTTCATCGCGGCGATAATCGGATTGGTCCGATCGCTGGAGACTCGCGCGGCCACGTACGCCAGCGGATTTCCCTGCAGCAGATCTCCTGCGTCGAGCAGGATCACGCGTCCGGGATTGGCGGCCCGCACTGAATCCACAATGGTCGCCGCTCGCGTCAGCCCGCGCACTGCCTCGAGCTTGTTGGCGTAGTAGTCCCACGCCCTCAGGCGTCCGTGGACATCTGTCGTAGTGGCGATGACCAGGTCGACAGGGCCGACCGGCCGCTGTACTTGTGTCGATGCGCAGGCCAGCGACAGCAATGAGACGAAGGTGAGGGCGACAGATTTCATTTCTTCGTGACGACCATTGTCTCCTGGGTGAATTGCAAAGCTAGCGGGCTCATCTTCGGCGAGGGAGTGCAACGATAACGTCACGTATTCGTGACAGACTGCGAGTTGACTCGGTATCGCCGAGTCAGGCAAGTTCAGGACGTGATTGAAACGACCGCTGTCGCTGAACGCGTCCTCGTTGTGGATGACGAGCCGGACATAGTGGCATTGGTCGCCTATCACCTTGCCAGATCCGGCTATACCGTCTCCACGGCAACCAACGGGCCCGAGGGGCTCGCTGTCGCACGGCGCGACAAGCCATCTCTTATCGTGCTCGATCTCATGCTTCCCGGTTTGTCTGGCCTTGAAGTCATGGAGGAGCTGCGCGGCGACAACTCGACCTCGAGCATCGCGGTGCTGATGCTGACCGCGCGCCGTGAAGAAAGCGACCGCATCAAGGGGCTGACCCTCGGCGCTGACGACTATCTGACTAAGCCGTTCAGCCCTCAGGAGCTAGTCCTCCGGGTGGGCGCGATTCTGCGCCGTGTAAAGGCGGGGCGCGAAGAATCCGGAGACGTCAAACAAATTGGACTGCTCCGAATAGATACGACGGCGCACCGCGTGACCGTCGACGGTCGCGAAGTCGACTTGACGCCTACGGAGTTCAAGCTTCTCCTTCTGCTCGCCGAGCGGAAAGGACGAGTTCAACCGCGCAACCTGCTGCTCGAGATCGTCTGGGAAGCGGCACCGGACATCCAGACTCGAACTGTCGACATGCACGTCCAGCGTCTCCGAGCGAAGCTGGGAGCCGCTGGAGATCTGATCGAAACAGTTCGTGGTTTCGGCTACCGCATTCGCAACATCAGCGAACGTTCGTGAGGCTCGCCCAACGGCTGCTCCTACAGTCGCTCGCGATCGTCACTGTGATGGTCGTGTCCGTCGTAGTCATCATCGACAATCAGATCCACTCGAGCATTACCGAACAGACCACACATGACCTGGCGGGCGAGGCGAGACTTCTTGCGGCCGAATGGAGACCGGGAGTTGACCCCGACGCCCTCGCCGATGAAGCGGGCGTCGCGACTGGACACCGCGTCACCCTGATCGACTCAACGGGGCACGTCGTGGGAGATTCCGAGTTCGACGGGCCCGCGCTCCAACGCCTGGAAAACCACAGCACTCGTCCCGAAGTAGTGGAGGCGCGAGCGAACGGAGTCGGATCGGTGCGGCGTGTGAGTCCTTCCACCGGAGAAGAGCAGCTCTATGTCGCGGTCAAGGCTCCGAATGGCATTGCCCGAGTTTCGGTCACGACCAAAGCAATAGAGGAAATCTTCTCGCGCGCCCGAAGCGGCGTCATAACCGCTGGGCTGATATCGTTCCTCCTCGCGGCTGTGCTCGCGCTCTTGTTTTCTCGCGCCGTCTCTAAGCCGATCACCGATCTGAGAGATGTCGCGCGATCTCTTGCGGCCGGCGAGCACAGGCGGCATCCCGCGCTCGCCGCGCCGGGCGAGGTCGGAGATCTCGCTGACGCTATTTATCGTCTTTCCGAGCAGCTCGAGGCGCGGCTGTCGGCGCTCGCGGCGGAGCAATCGATACTGACCGCGCTCGTCGAGACGCTCAATGAGGGAGTGATCGCCATCTCTCCCGAACACGAAGTCGTTCGCATCAACGACACCGGCCGGCGCTTGCTCTCCATACAAAGACCAGTGCCGTTCGGGATGGATTTTCTGCCCCGCGAGGGAATGCTTCGCAGCGCGATCTCGAGAGCTTTGAGCGGAACCGAAACAGAACCCGAGGAAGTAGTCATCGGCGACAGCACGGTTTCCCTCACCGCCCGCCCGCTCGTCAACGGCGGCGCTGTCGTCGCGCTCTTCGACCTCACCCCTATCCGTAAACTCGAAGCCGTCCGCCGGGATTTCGTGGCCAACGTGTCCCACGAGCTGCGAACTCCGCTCACGATCGTCGGCGGATTCGCCGAGACGTTGCAGGACCCGGACGTGCCGGCCGACAAACGAGCGGAGTTCGCGAGGACGATCTTCGCCAACACTCAGCGAATGCAGCGAATTGTGGACGAGCTGCTCGATCTTTCGCGTATCGAGTCGGGGCACTGGACGCCCAGACCCCAGTCGGTCAGGATCGCGGATGTCGCGCGCGAAGTATTCGGCCGCGTGGGGGCGGCAGCGAAATCAAAGGCGATCGCGCTCGAGACCAACATCGGCTCGGCCGCCGATGTCGTTTACGCGGATCGAACCGCTCTCGAGCAGATCCTGCTCAACCTCGTAGAGAACGCTCTTCGTCATACGCCCGAAGGTGGCCGCATCATCATAGAGACTGCGCCCGCGCAGAACGGGGTCCACGTGACTGTGAGCGATACCGGCAGCGGCATCCCGCCGGAGCACTTGCCGCGCATCTTCGAGCGCTTCTACCGCGCCGACAGTGGGAGATCTCGCGAATCCGGGGGAACCGGCTTGGGCTTGGCGATCGTGAAGCATCTGGTCGAGGCGCACGGTGGATCCGTGCGTGCCGATAGTGTCGTCGGAAGCGGCACCACCATCAGAATCTTCTTCCCCTCCGGCTCGCGTACCGCTCAGTCGTGACACATCCGATACGTCCAATGTGACTACCCGTGACAAAAGGGGGAGACCTTCCAGCGCGACAACTTCCCCTCACGGAGTCCTAAGTGATCAAAACCGTTCGCAGCATTGCTGCCGCCCTCTCGGCGACAGCGCTCTTCGCAGGTGGTGCTTCCGCACAGTCGGTGGACCTCACCGGAGCAGGCGCGACGTTCCCATATCCCATTTATTCGAAGTGGTTCTCTGACTACGCGCAGCAGACCGGAGTAAAAATCAACTATCAATCGATCGGCTCGGGCGGTGGAATCAGGCAGCTGTCGGAACAGACTGTCGATTTCGGGGCATCGGACGGCCCGATGAGCGACCAGGAGCTCGCCAACGCCAAGGGCGGCCCTGTCCTCCACTTCCCCACGGTGATGGGCGCGGTCGTCATCACCTACAACGTGCCCGGTGTGAGCCGCCCGCTCAATCTGAGCGGCGATGTGATCGCGGACATTTTTTCAGGGAAGATCACCAAGTGGACTGATGGGCGGATTGTCGCACAGAATCGCGGGGTGGCTCTTCCTAATTCCGACATTCTCGTCGTCCATCGGTCGGACGGCAGCGGCACCACCTACATCTTCAGCGACTATCTGACTTCAGTGAGCCCGTCGTGGTCCGGCTCGCTCGGCAAGGGTAAAGAGATCAAGTGGCCCGTTGGCTTGGGCGGAAAGGGCAACGAAGGTGTGGCGGGCCAGGTTAAGCAAATGGCTGGCTCGATTGGCTATGTCGAGCTCGCATATGCAAAGCGGAACAAGCTCGCGTATGCGAACGTGCGCAACGCTGCCGGAGCGTTCGTCACCCCTTCGATCGCGTCGGTGACGGCCGCGGCTGCAAGCATGAAGCTCCCCAGGAACAGCGACTATCGCGTCTCGATCGTAAACGCGCCCGGCAGGAATGCGTATCCGATCTCGTCGATGACCTGGATTCTCGTCTATCAAAATCAGCTTGATCATGTCAAAGGCGCCAAGCTCGTGAACTTCCTCCGCTGGGCGTACAAGAACGGCGAGAAAACGGCATCAGCTCTCGATTACGCACCGCTGCCAGCTCCAATGGTCGCCGCTCTTCAAAACAGATTGAAAACCGTTAACGTCAACGGCGCCACCAACGTCGGAGCCACTCGATGAAGCCGAAACTGATCGTTCTCGCGGCAGCACTGCTGGCTCCTGGGGCGCTTCTCGCGCAGCAGCCGGCCGACACTACCAAACCCGCGCCGCCTCCGACACCGCCACCAGCGGCCGCAGTGTCCATTCCCGTCGATTTCTCCGGTGTGCTGTACGCGAATTTCCAGTACCGTGGAGACGCCGGCCCCAATAAGTCGACGAACAAGTTCGACGTCGAGCGCGCCTATCTGACGTTCAGGATGCCGGCTGGTGATCGCGCCAGCATCCGCATCACCGCGGACGTTTTCCAGCAGACCACTGTGGGCAGCGATGCGTTCTACAAAGGGTGGGTGGTTCGCGCCAAGTACGCGTACCTCCAGTACGACTATCTCAAGAGCGGCGGATGGAACGGACTCGTGCGCGGGGGTTTGCTCCACAACGTCGTCATCGACCACGTCGAGCAGTTCTGGCCGCGCTGGATCTCCCAGACACCGATTGAGCGCAACGGCTTTTTCTCCTCGTCGGACGCCGGTGTCGCTACGCTCCTGACATTCCCGAACAAGTTCGGCGAGTTCTACGCAACGATCGTCAATGGTCCGGGCTACACGAACCGGGAAGTCGATCGCTTCAAGGACTACGCGGCGCGGCTGTCGCTCACGCCCCTGTCGGGCTCGGACAACAAAGTCATCAAGAGCTTTACCTTGACCGGGTGGACGTACATCGGCGCGGCGGGCAGCCAGTTCGTGAACGGCGGGGCCGGACAGATTGGCCCGGTAGGCACCTCGATGCCGCGTAACCGGGCCGGAGTCTTCGTGGGCGTTCGCGACCCGCGACTTTCAGCAGGCTTCGATTTGGCAACCCGTAAGGACGCGCGGGAAGGCGGACTCAACACGATCGTGGCGCCGCGCGTCGAGATCGACAGCACAGGCCGGCTCCTCGCGGGGTTCGTCACCGCGAAGCCGTTCCAGCTGTTGAACGATCAATCCACCTTCCCGTTGGGACTTGTCGGCAGGTGGGATCGGTTCAAGCCGAACACGGACTTGCCGGGCTACATCAACACGGTGATAGGCGGCCTGACGTGGGACCTCAACAAAAAAACGGCGCTGTCCCTGGACTACCAGGAGCAGACGCCCCACTCGGGAGCTGTCATCGCTGCAACGAAGACGTACTTCCTCCATTTGGTAGCGAACTTCTAAGCGTTTGACAGCGGTCGAAAGACCCGTCGGCTCCAGCCGCCCCCGGAGGTTGTGACGATGTCGTTACCTGACGTCTGTCCTGACCGACCGGGGGCGGTTCTACTTTTCCATACCGTCCTGGAAATGCCCGAAACTGAAACCAAGGAGTGATACAGTGAGAGCCCTGAAATTTGCCGCCCTCATGTTGTTCGCGGCGGCCTGCGCGAAGGAAAGCGCAAATCAGTCAGCCACCTCGTCCTCCACTGCTACCTCCTCCGGCGGGTCCGTTGATCTCACCGGAGCTGGGGCGACATTCCCCTATCCGCTGTACTCCAAGTGGTTCTCCGATTACGCGAACCTTACCGGCGTAAGGATCAACTACCAGTCGATCGGCTCGGGCGGCGGGATCAGACAGCTCTCCGAGGGCACGGTGGATTTCGGCGCCACGGACAGCCCAATGTCCGACGATGAGCTGGCCAAGGCGAAAGGCGGCGCCATTCTGCACATCCCGACAGTCCTCGGCGCAGTCGTCATTACCTACAACCTCCCCGCAGTCACGACCCCACTCGAGCTCACACCGCAAATCATCGCCGACATTTTCTCGGGACGAATCACCAAGTGGAGTGACACGCGCATCACCTCGATCAATCCGACTGTCAAGCTCCCCAGCTCGGACATCCTGGTCGTGCACCGCTCGGACGGGAGCGGCACCTCCTACATCTTCACCGACTACCTGACCAAGGCCGTTCCGGCGTGGGCGAAGAGTGTCGGAAAAGGAAAAGAGGTGAAGTGGCCGGCAGGACTCGGCGCCAAGGGCAACGAAGGCGTCGCCGGTCAGGTGAAGCAGACCCCGGGCGCGATTGGCTACGTCGAGCTCGCTTATGCGAAGCAGAACAAGCTCCCGATCGCGGCGGTGAAAAACCAGGCGGGCAAATTCGTCATCGCGTCGGTTCCTGCTGTGACCGCGGCGGCCGCCGGCGCGGCGAAGACTCTGCCTCCGAACACCGACTACCGAATCTCGATCGTCGATGCGCCGGGCGCGGATTCATATCCGATCTCGTCGTTCACGTGGATTCTCGTCTACCAACACCAGAAGGATCCGGTCAAAGGCAAAAAGCTCGTCGACTTTCTCAACTGGGCGTTGACTGAGGGCGAGGCAGAAGCGGCTTCACTCGACTACGCCCCGCTCCCGGCTGATATGGCGTCGAGCGTTCGGGCGAAGCTGAAGACCGTCGACCTCACCGCAACGAAGTGACCGCGCTCCCAGCGGAGGCATTACAGAAAGAGCGTCGCCGTCTCCGTGTCCACGAGGCGGCCATCGGAGACAGGATTTACGAGATAATCACGACCGCGTGCGCGCTGGTGGTTCCCGCGCTCGTGATCGCGATCGCGATCGCCGTTTTCGCTGCTGCCTGGCCGGCTTTCGCGAAGCTCGGGCTGTCGCTCGTTACATCCAGCGATTGGGACGTGGGCGCCGGGCATTTCGGAGCCGCGCCGGCGCTCTACGGTACTCTCGTTTCATCCGCCGTCGCGCTCATCATCGCGACTCCGCTCGCGATCGGCGTCGCAATCTTTCTCTCCGAGTTCTCCCCCACCTGGCTGCGCCAGCCGATCGGCTTTCTCGTCGACCTCCTCGCTGCTGTTCCCAGCGTCGTTTACGGGCTGTGGGGGATCTTCGTTCTCGTACCAATGCTGCGCGAGCACGTGATGCCATTCCTGCGCGACCGACTGCATCTGGGAGCAACCCCGTTTTTCTCCGGGCCCGCATACGGGCCGAGTATGCTCGCGGCGGGAGTGGTTCTCGCAATCATGGCTCTACCCTACATCTCCGCCGTATCGCGCGAAGTGCTAATGGCTGTGCCGAGATCGCAGCGAGAAGCGGCGCTCGCGCTCGGGGCTACCCGGTGGGAGATGATCCGCGACGCTGTCGTCCCATACGCAAAGTCCGGTATCATCGGCGGCATCATGCTCGGACTCGGCAGAGCGCTCGGCGAAACAATGGCGGTGACGATGGTTATCGGTAACCGCCCGGAAATATCTGCGTCGCTGTTCGCGCCCGGCTACACGATGGCGTCGCTGATCGCCAACGAGTTCAGCGAGGCGACGAACGATCTCCATCTCTCCGCGCTGATGGCCGTGGGCGCGATCCTGTTCATAATCACTCTGATCGTCAACGCAGCCGCACGCTGGCTCGTCTGGCAGGTCTCGCGCGGGCGTGCCTCGTGAGTACTCGTCGGACGCGACACGTGATCAGCGGTGGGATGATAGGCCTGACGTATCTCGCCGCGGTGCTCGCGACACTTCCGCTGCATGCCGAAGCCCGTTGGTGAAGCCGGCGGCGGAATGGCGAACGCGATCGTCGGCACGCTCACGCTGATTGGAATCGCGTGCGTCATCGGTCTTCCGATTGGCATCGGCGCCGGCATCTACCTCGCCGAGAAGCGCATAACGCCAGTTGCGCATGCGGTGAGGTTCCTCTCCGACGTTCTGAACGGGCTGCCGTCGATCGTGATGGGCATTTTCGCGTGGGAATTTTTGGTGCGTCCGGCCGGCCATTTCTCCGCGCTCGCGGGTGGCGCGGCGCTGGGCGCCATGATGATCCCCCTCGTCACGCGCACCACCGAAGAGATGCTGCGCGTTGTTCCTGTGTCTCTCCGCGAAGCCGCGCTGGCACTGGGTTATCCGAGGTGGCGAACATCGATTTCGGTAGTTCTCCGCACGGCGCTTGCGGGGATCGCCACCGGAGCACTGGTCGCGGTAGCAAGAGTCGCGGGCGAGACGGCACCGCTTCTCTTCACGGCATTCGGAAACCAGTTTTGGTCCACCTCATTGCGGGAGCCGATTGCCGCCCTTCCGCTTCAGATATTCACTTACGCGATCAGCCCCTACGACGAATGGCATGCACAGGCATGGGCAGGTGCGCTCGTACTGATCTCGATCGTGCTCGTGATCAGCCTCGCCGCGCGCTTCGTCACGCGCTCGAGATTCGGTGCTCCAGTCGATTGAAGTCGCGCGGGGAGCGCGCGTGACGCCGCACATTGTTGCGCCCCGGCCGCCGGTCGCTGGGGCGCGCGCGTCGGCGCAGCCCGAAAAGCCGTGCATCGTCACCAGACACCTTACCGCGTACTTCGGCGACACGCCGGCGATCAAGGATATCTCGACGGCGATTCCACAGCTGGCAGTGACGGCGATCATCGGCCCATCGGGCTGCGGAAAGTCTACCCTTCTCCGCTGCCTCAACCGAATGCACGAGACGGTGCCGAAGGCGCGTGTCGACGGCGACGTGGAGATACTTGGCAGCTCGATCTATGGTGAGGGTACGAACGCCACCGCGGTCAGAAGGCACGTCGGCATGGTATTCCAGCGACCGACGCCCTTTCCGACGATGTCCATCGAGGCAAACGTCGCCGCGGGCTTGCGCGTCGACTCCAAACATCGGAGAGCGGATCAGCAGGAGCACGAGATCGTCGAGGAGGCACTCCACCGCGCCGGACTCTGGGACGAGGTAAAGGATCGACTCAAGGAGAGCGCGATGGGACTTTCCGGGGGGCAGCAGCAGCGACTCTGCATCGCGCGGGCGTTGGCAACTCGTCCGCGTGTACTCCTTCTCGACGAGCCTACGGCTTCCCTTGATCCGCTCAGCAGCCAAAAAGTGGAAGAGCTGGTCTATCAGCTGCGCGAGACGATGACCGTCGTCATCGTCACCCACAACATGCAGCAGGCGGCGAGAGTGTCCGACCGCACTGCGTTTCTGCTCGCCGGAGAGCTGATCGAATTCGAGCGGACGAACGAGCTCTTCACCGCTCCGAGAGATCCGCGTACCGAAGCCTATATAACGGGTCGGTTCGGATGACGGCGATCAGCACGCAAGAGCCGGTTACCGACGTCGGCGCTCACCTCGGCACGATCGAAGCCCGGGAATTCTCGTTCTGGTACGGAAAGAAACAGGCGCTCAACCGAATCAGCCTGGCGGTTCCTCCCCGGGCTGTGACGGCGCTGATCGGTCCATCGGGGTGCGGGAAATCGACGTTCCTGAGATCGATCAACCGGCTCAACGATCTCATTCCCGGGATCCGTCACGAGGGCGACCTGTGCCTCGACGATAAGAGTATCTTCGAGAAGGGGATGGACGTCGTCGCGCTCCGGCAACGCGTGGGCATGGTCTTCCAGAGATGGAATCCGTTTCCCAAATCGATCTACGAGAACGTCGCCTACGGGCCGCGCATCAACGGAATCGCCAGCGAGGGAACACTGGACGAGATCGTCGAGAAGTCGTTGCGCCGAGCCGCAATCTGGGACGAGGTAAAGGATAGATTGCGTACGAGCGCACTCGGCCTTTCGGGCGGGCAGCAGCAGAGAGTGTGCATCGCCCGGGCGCTGGCGAATCAGCCGGAAGCGCTTCTCCTCGACGAGCCCGCGAGTGCACTCGACCCTAGCTCCACTCAGAAAATCGAGGAGCTGCTCTATGAGCTCAAACAGGAGCTGACCATCATCATCGTAACACACAACCTGCAACAAGCCGCGCGCGCCTCCGATCACACCGCATTCTTCTTTCTCGGTGAGCTCGTCGAGTTCGGGCCGACGGAGCAAATCTTCACTCGGCCCCGCGAGGAGCGCACAGAGGCATATATCACTGGGAGGTTCGGATGACACCTGAAGCGACTACAGCGACTGCAACAGGGTTCCGGCATTTTCACGACCAGCTCTCCTCGTTGAAGGAGCAGCTGCTCGCGATGTCGGCGATCGCCGAAGAGCGTACCGAGCTCGCGGTCGAGGCTCTGCTTGCGCGCGACAAAGACAAAGCCAATCTCGTGATCACCGGTGATTCCGATCTCAACCAGCTGGAGATCGAAGTCGAGCAGGCGGCGGTCGAGCTGCTGGCGCTACAACAGCCGATGGCGCGGGATCTCCGGTTCATCATCGGAGCAATCAAGGTTTCGAACGATCTGGAGCGCGTGGGAGATCACGCGGTCAACATCGCCGAGTGCTCGATCAGGCTCGCGGAGAAGCCGAAAGCCGACATCAAGATCCCCGAGATCGAGGTGATGGCCCGGCGTGCGCGCAAGATGCTCGGCGATTCGCTCGATGCCTTCATCCGCGCCGACGGCGCGCTCGGCAGAAAGGTTTGTCGTGAAGACGACGTTGTCGACTCGCTCCACGACTCCGTTTTTCGGGTGCTGCTGACACACATGATGGCCGATGCAAAAACAATCACACCATCACTCGAGCTCCTTCTGGTCGGGCGCAATCTCGAGCGGATCGCCGATCTCGCGACCAACATCGGTGAGGATGCCGTGTATCTCGCCGAGGGAAAGCAAATCAAGCACCACCGCGAGGACACCACGGGCAGTATCTAGACCCGCCGGCTCTACGGCGGAGTCAGTCTCGACAGAATCCAGTACGAGACGGCGGCCATCGTCGCCGAGGCGGGGATGGTGATGACCCAGGCCCACACGATCCGGCGAGCGATTCCCCACCGCACCGCGGAAAATCGATAGGTCGCGCCGGCGCCCATGATCGAGCCGGCGATCGTGTGCGTCGTGCTCACCGGAATTCCGAAATGCGTTGCAATGCTGATCGCCAGCGCACCTCCGGTCTCGGCGGCGAAGCCGCTCACCGGCCCAGCGTGCCGAGTGAGATGGCGGTGTAGGCTCCCATCTTAACCCAGAGAGGGATTCCTTCCTCTGGCACGTACAAGTGGTGGAAGAAGCCAGTCTGCTGGGCCATCAGCGGCCTCACCGCAACGAGGAGCCCGACGATGATTCCCATCGTCTTCTGCGCATCGTTGGCTCCATGCGCGTGTGACAGCAGCGCGGAGCTGAGAAGCTGAGCGCCGCGAAAAAAGCGGTCGACCCTCGCCGGCGCCATACGCCGGAAGGTCCAGTAGACGGTCACCATGAGAATGAACCCAGCCAGCCCACCTACGAGTGGCGAGATCACGATGAACGAAAGCGTCTGGATCCACTTCACTCCCCAAGTGATCGCGCTCCAGCCGGCTTTCGCCACGCCAGCGCCGGCGTATCCACCGATCAGCGCGTGTGAGGAGCTCGAAGGGATCCCGTAGAACCAGGTGATCAGATTCCAGATGATCGCGCCCAGCAATCCAGCGAGGATCAGATTGGGGGTGACGATGTCCGTCCGGATGATTCCCTTCTGAATGGCCTTAGCCACGAGCTCACCGGCAGTGAACGCAGCCCCGAAGTTCCAGAACGCCGCCCATATGACAGCGGCAAGGGGGCTCAGAACACGCGTGCCCACGATCGTGGCGATGGAGTTCGCCGAATCGTGGAAGCCATTGATGAAGTCGAATACGAACGCGACCAATACGATCGCGGCGACATAGTAGACCACTAGGCGTTCTTCAG
>CAJDUK010000054.1_pt1 | contig 13003 bp, 14 predicted proteins | sample 7390591 | NCBI WGS metagenome assembly CAJDUK01 (sample SAMEA7055672, study PRJEB34461) | soil metagenome | biome: terrestrial ecosystem; feature: Peninsula; material: soil | place: Antarctica | collected 2016
ACGTTCGGCGAGGACGATGTCTACCAGCAGAGTGACGCCGCGGGATTCATCCGGCTTTACGGATTGTCCGCCCGGGTCCGCGCGATTCGCGACCAGGAGATGGCCGCCGCGCACCGCGAAAGCGAGGCAAAGGCCGACTCCCGCGAGCCCGCGGCACTCGCCATAGCCTAACCGGCATCGACTGCGATGTCCGATCACACTTCGCACAAACTCTGGGGTGGGCGCTTCGCCGTCCCCACCGCTGCGGCCCTGGACGCGCTCAACCGATCTATCGGCACCGATTATCGCCTCTGGCCGTTCGATATCAATCTATCTCAGGCCTGGGCGGTGGCCCTCTGGGGCGCTGGCGTCCTCACCCTCGAGGAAAGCAAGAAGATCGAACACGGTCTCGCCGCGGTTGGTCAGAAGCTAGCGGCTGGAGCTCAGCCCCTGCCCTCTGACGAAGATGTGCACACGATGATCGACCGGTTGCTGCACGAGGAGATCGGTGATGTCGCCTCGAAGCTCCACACCGGACGAAGCCGTAACGACCAGGTCGCTACCGCAACTAGACTCTGGTCGATGGATGCCTGCTCCAAGCTCGATACCGCGGCCCGCTCGTTACAACAAGTGATGTTGGATCAGGCCGCAACGCTGGAAGACGTATTGATGCCCGCGTACACGCATATGCAGCGCGCTCAGCCCGTTTCCGCGGCGCATTGGATGTTGTCGCACTTCTGGCCGCTCGAGCGCGACCGCGCTCGAATCGGTTCCGCTTCGCGCGCTGCTGCCGTATTGCCGCTTGGCTCCGGTGCGATTGCCGGATCGGCATTTCCGATTTCACGTGTGCTCCTCCAGGGCAGCCTCGGCTTTGCTTCAGTTTCGCAGAATAGCATTGATGCCGTCGGCGATCGCGATTTCGTCGCGGAGCTCTTGTTCACCGTCGCGATGATGGCAACTCATCTCTCGCGCCTCGGTGAAGACCTGATCATTTACGGATCCAGTGAGTTTGGATTCGTTCAGTTCGGCGATGCGTTCACGACGGGCTCGAGCATGATGCCGCAGAAACGGAATCCTGATGCGCTGGAGCTGGCGCGCGGATCCGGTGCTCGTGCGATCGGCGATCTCACGACGCTCCTGGCGACGCTCAAGGGATTGCCGAGTGGCTACAACAAGGATCTTCAGGACGACAAGCGTGTTTTGTTCGATGCAGTGGACACGATCCTTCTGGTCCTTCCCGCCGTAGCCGGCGCGCTACAGGAGATTCGCTTCAACGCTCGACGCATGCGCGCTGCACTTTCGAGCAGCATGATGGCGACCGACCTCGCTGACTACCTGGTAGAGAAGGGAGCCAGCTTCCGCGAAGCGCACTCCGCAATCGGGTCACTGATTCGTGAGAGCGAGCGCGAGAGCTGTGAGCTGGAAGCATTGCCGCTCGCATCCTTCAAGGCAGCGCACAAATTCTTCGGCGACGATGTGCTCGATTTGCTCGAGCCCTCGCGTTCCGTCGCTCGGCGCGAGGTGCCTGGTGGAACCGGTCCGTCCGCTGTGAGCGCTCAACTTCGTGCCGCGCGGGAAGCGCTAAAACCTATCGCTGAAGCGGCACGAGGAAACGAGCTCGTTCTTCGCGCAATGTAGATCGGGCAGGGAAGCATAGCAAAAACGGCGCACTCGAACCCGAGTACGCCGTTTTTTTATTTGTGCCCGCGTCAGAACATCAACCCGAGTGTGATTGGAACGAATTGTATTGCTCCACCCTTTGCTGCTTTTCGCGCAATGCTGTGGTATCTGGATTCGAAAAACATCGCGAGTGGACCAACACCAAACGTCGCGCCAAGTCCAGCGTTGACTCCGAAGTTGCTTTCGGACTTCGCACCAGGTGTGTCGATTTTCACGTTGTAGTAGCCGCCGCCAAAGACGACATACGGTTTCGCGCTCGTGCCTGAAAACGCGTAAATCAAATTGCCGAGCGCGCCTATAATGCGAAGGTCTGAAGTGGTCGATCCGCCAGCTGGAGTCGTGCGAAGTGGGAACATGTTGTAGATCCCGTCGAACCGCACTCCAATTGGCAGTTCAGATACCCCTATCGCCAATGCAACGGTGCCGTTGTATCCTGTTTTCTGGATGTCGCTCAGTTTGCCAACGGGGACGGCAACACCTCCGCCTATTCCCAAGGCGTAAGTCTTCTGGCCCGGGGCCGAACGAAAGAAGGTCAGGGAAAACAGGAGAGCAATCCCTGCCACTCGAATGAGCTGCTTCATGATTGGCTGGCTGACGTTATGTGAGAGTGACGCAGGCCGGTTTCAGCGAGCGGGCAATATAGCGAGGCTGCGGTCTAGAGAAAGGAGATAGGCCTGGCATTAATTATCCTTATTATTTAGGATTATTAATGCCGCGCGCATATACTGTTACCACAGCTGCACTTGCGTTAGGGGTGACCGCAAAATGGGTAGACAACATTCTCTCCCACAACAAGGTGTTGGGAATACGCCAGGAGAGGCAGGGGATAGCCCGCCGTCTCAGCATTGATGGTCTCACAATCCTCGGCCTCACGGCTCTACTCAACAGTGAGCTTGGCCTGCCAACCGCAGAGGCGATCAGGGTAGCGGAAGAAATTGCAAAGACCAACGGGCAATATTTCGCGCGACACGGACTGACCGTTCAGATCGACCTCGCGTCGTTTCAGGCCAATCTGTTTGAGCGCTTGGAAACCGCCGTAGAGATCGCGCCAGTTCCGCGGCGAGGCCGACCTCCAACAAGCAAAACGGGGCGCCTCGACTGAGACGCCCCGCCAGATTGTGCCAGTGAAGCCGACGTGGCTTAAGAAGCCTTCGTCACGTTCTCGGCAGCCGGACCCTTCTGACCCTCAACGATGTCGAGTCTGGGGTGATGAAACCAAAGCCCTTCGCGTCGTTGAACCACTTCACTTTGCCGGTCGTACGCATTCCCTACTCCTGGAAAATTGTGTCTTGGGGAGCGGAACACGCCCGACCCTCGACAATCTGATACGCAGGTCTCACTAACCCCGCATTGAACTTGAGCCCGAAGCATAGGCTTTCACCCGCACCTTGGCTCGACTTGGCGGAAAAATAGCAAGGACCGGCTGAGCAGACAATAGAGAGATTTACGGCCCTACTCGCTGCACCCTGGTGACGAAATACTCGGTCTCCCCGAAGCAGGTCGTAGGAATGCCCCGATGCTGTTCGTAAGTGATGGACACCTGTTTCCCGATGTTCTTCTCCAGCAAGTTGGCAATCGAGTCGCTGCGCACGGTGAAGCCGAAGATCTGGGGCATCGTTCCGGGCAGATTTGCCATCGCGAGCTCGCCTTCCCAGGTCTTACACACCCAGCCCTTCTTGGAAATCTTCTGGATATAACCGGCTCGCTCTCCGGAAGCGTACGTGTAGCCGAGTGCTACCCAGATCCACAGCGCGATGATGACCGCGGGAATGAGGAGCAGAACCAGAAGTGCGATCACCAGCTTGTTCCGCTTCTTCTTTACGACGGGGACCGGAGGCGCGGGCGCAGCCGCCGGAGGCGGAGGTGCAGGTGTATCCGACGGGTCCGGCATATCAGCCATCTGAGCTCCAGAGTATGACGCCTAGGGGTACGCTTTCAGTTCACATGCACCGCTTAGGCCAGGGAATTAGCTTTCAAATTCACCTCACGCAAGCATAGTTGCCCATCGTAACGCGAAGACAGACCGCGACCGCCATTGTCGGCGGTGTTCCCATCGGGTCAAGCCACCCGATCGTCGTGCAGTCGATGACGAACACGGACACGGCCGATGCAGCCGGCACCGCTCTTCAGGTCGCTGACCTGGCGCGCGCCGGAAGTCGACTCGTGCGCGTCACGGTCAACAATGACGATGCGGCACGCGCCGTTCCCGAGATCGCCAGCCGGCTCGCCGACATGGGAGTATCGGTTCCGATCATTGGCGATTTCCACTACAACGGTCACCTGCTCCTCGCCAAATATCCCGCCGCGGCGAAGACACTCGCCAAGTATCGCATCAATCCCGGCAACGTCGGTGGAAAACGACGTGACGAGAATTTCCGCACCATCATCCAGATCGCGCTCGACAACGATAAGCCGGTCAGAATCGGCGTGAATTGGGGTTCGTTGGACCAGGATCTTCTGACGAACTTGATGGACGGGAATGCGCGCGCTTCGGAACAGAGAACGGCAAAGGAAGTCTACATCGAGGCGATGCTACAGAGTGCGCTGCGCTCCGCTGCGATCGCCGAAGAGACTGGCCTTGGCCACGACCGCATCATCATCTCGGCAAAAGTGTCCGGAGTTCAGGACTTGCTCGCGGTTTATCGGCAGCTGGCCGCTCGTTGCGACTACCCGCTGCACCTGGGGCTCACCGAAGCTGGGTTGGGAGCAAAGGGAATCGTCGCCAGCACCGCTGCGCTCTCGATTCTGCTTTCCGAGGGCATTGGTGACACGATCCGCGTCTCCCTGACTCCAAGTCCCGGAGGCGACCGGACCGAAGAGGTCCGCATTGCACAGCAAATCCTGCAATCGCTCGAGCTCCAGAGCTTCAATCCGCAGGTTACCGCGTGTCCCGGTTGCGGGCGCACGACGTCGACTTTCTTCCAGCACATGGCCGAAGACATTCAAGCCTACCTTCGGGAGCAAATGCCGGCGTGGCGCGAGCGTTATCCCGGCGTGATCGAAATGAAGGTTGCCGTAATGGGGTGCGTCGTCAACGGACCTGGAGAATCAAAGCACGCGAATATTGGGATCTCGCTTCCAGGGACAGCCGAGGACCCCAAGGCACCTGTGTATGTCGACGGCAAACTTGTGACGACGCTCAAAGGCGAGACGATAGTGCCCGAGTTTTTGCGGATACTCGAAGCCTATGTGGCGAAGACTTATGGAGAGAGCGCTACCGCTGCGGCACGGTAGGCATCAGCCCGCCAGCTTCTGAAGCTCGCTGGACACTGAATCGAGCTCCGCCATAATCGGAGCGTCGAACCCCACCGCTCGAAGCCGCTCGTAGACCTCCCGATACCAGCGTGCTGTTGCGGCTTTGCCGCCGCCAAAACGACTCCACACCGTTTCCGGATCGACCGTTCTTCGCAGATCCGAGACGATCGACGATGCGTTGTGGACCTTGTCCGCCGCGCAGACCCAGCGCGCTTCCTCGTTGGCCTCTGACAGACGTTCGAGATAGTCGGCTTTGCGGTCTTCACTCGATAGCTCTACGCCGTCGTCGTCGTTCCGGCGATACGTAACGGCGAGCACGGTCTCCAGAACTTTCGGGCCGAATTTGTCGCCGATTCGCTGTTCCAGCATCTCGCGGGTGTAGCCGTCTCTCACACAGTCCTCGATCACGTCGTGCAGAATTCCCGCGACGACCGTTTCATTGCTGCTGCCGTAGCGTGAAAGAATCACGGCCACGTTTGCGGGGTGTGTGAGGTAGGGAAGCTTCGTCCCTTTTCGCACCTGACGGTCATGGTGCTTCGCCGCGAAGGCGAGAGCATGGTTGATAACGTCGGAATAGCCAGTGACTGTCATTGCTCTCAGTGTGCGAACCGGGACACGAGCTGCTCGAGGCCACGTGCATCTTCCGCATCGAACGCATTCAGACGGTCGGAATCTATGTCGAGAACGGCGACTAGATCACCCTTTCGCCCAAGAACGGGCACTACGATCTCGGACTTTGCTCGCGCATCACAGGTAATGTGTCCCGGATATTTCTCGACGTCCGGAACGATCAATGTCTTTCTCTCGGCGGCAGCGTTTCCACAGACACCTCGGCCAAACGCTATGTCGAGGCAGCCAAGGCTTCCCTGATACGGCCCCACGCGGAGCAGCCGACCTGGCTCGACGACTCGATAGAAGCCAGTCCATAGGTGCCCGAGTGAGTGATGTAGCAGCGTAGCGATCGTGGCCATGGCGGCCACTTCGTCATCTACGCCATCGAGGATCGCGTCTACGTGTCCTTGCAGTTCGGCGTATGCCCGCGCCTTGGGGACCTTTCGAAGATCCGGGATGGTCTCTGCCATGAAGGCTATTGAGCCGCGGCGAGCTCGGGCTGAAACGCTCCTGATTGACGTGTGGAGCCAAGCATTTCCTCTCGAGTCTCCAGCTGAGGCATCTCTGCATCCCAAAGCACGAGCCCGTGAATGCGCATGTCGGCTCCACGAAGACTGTCGACAGCGGTCTTGAGTCCTCCGACAGACGTGTGCGCGATGCGCGCACAGAGTATTACGTCGGGAGCGGGGATGATGCTGCTCGCGCTGCGTTGAACGTAGCTAGTGGGCGCGGTGATTATGATGAAGTCGTAGCGCCGTTGCATCCGCGCGAGCTCTTTCCGCACGTCCTCTACGACGTCCGGCTCGGCTGGCCCGGAGCGCCGAGTGCCGCTCGGAAGCACATCGAGTGGACGGTCCCGGCCGATTGTCGTCGGAACGATCGCCTCGGGCCAGGTCGCGGTTCCCGTAATGATTCCAGAAAGCCCTGGATCCGGTCGAATCCGCAAGACGCTCGCGACGCTGCAGGTTGTCGGATCAACGTCGACGAGAAGCGTGCTGCGCGCCTCGTATGCCGCCGACGCAGCCAGATTTGAAGCAACGGTCGCGACGATGCCCGGATCGTCACCCGTGATTGTGACGATCGGCACGCTTGCTTCCACCGAGGCGATATGCAGGTAGAGCGTTCGATAGCTCTCGGAGACCACATCGATCAGCGGCGGCGCTTCAACGTCCGCCTGACGGCGACTCCTCTCGACAACGATTTCGGGCGGCCTGATCACAGTGAGCACTCGTGATCCGGTGATTTGCTCCGCCTCGCGGGGGTCCGCGATGTGTGGACGCTTCAGCTCCGTTCCGAAGGACGCTGCGAACCCGACTGCAAGCGCCAGTACAACTGCCGCGGCAAGCATCGCCCAAGGAGGCGCGCCTACGTTCGCGAGCTCCCGCGCATGCGCGGCTTCGCGATCTATGCGAGTGTTTTTCTGTTTGATCTGGTCTACCTGCTTCGCCGCGATCGCATAGTTCTGCTGCGCTGTAGCATGCTGGGCCAGGAGCGCGTTGGTGTCGACTGTTATCTTCGGCCTCTCGACGGGGGCCGGCACGGGGCGAATGAGAGCAAGCTTGCCCCTCACCTCGCCCCTTTTCACGTCGGCGATTCCCTGAATTGCCCGGCCGATTGCCGTCGCTCGCGAGGTCAGCGACAGATAGACGGGATCCACTCCTCCGACCGCGCCAAATGCATTCCGCTCGCGCTCAATGTCCGCAAGCGAATCCAGCAACACCCGCACTCGGGGGTCAGCAGCTACCGCGGGCGACGCCGCAAGCGCTCGGTATGACGTGGGAAGGGGAGCGTTCTCTGCTCTGTCGATCAATCGATTGAGAGTCGCGAGCTCACCATTCAGCGAATCTCGTTGCGCACGGACTGCTGGCGGAAAGGTATCGATTACCGGAACTACAACCGGCATTGCCGCCTGCCGAGCCGCGTTCAGCACCGAGTCGGTCGTGGTAACTTCGGCGAGATAGCGGTCTCTCGCGGCCACTGCCGGTGCTGAGTCGGTGCGTGCTTCAATTCTCGATGCTACTGCCAGCGCCTTCCGCGAAGCGTTTCTCGGCACGACGACGAACGCGATCAACGCGGCAATGAACACGACGCCACCAACGATCCCGAACACGACTACGCGTCGCAGCGCGTTACGTGCGCGCGCCGCCATCCACAGGTAGGCAGAGCCTCCGCTCATCCGTGCAATGCTATGGACGTTCATGACTCAAAGATTCAACGAGTATGGCGGACGCGCGAGGGGCCGTTCGGTCTGGAATAGCCGACGGCGGAAAGCCAGCATCACAACTGTGTTTGTATCGCTGATACAATCTAAGCGCCGTTTTGAAGACTGGGGATCATGGACGACAAAACGGCGGGAGCTTTCGCCCCCGCCGTTTTACCGATCAAGTCTGTTTTACTGAACGGTGATGACACCCTTCATGTTCAACGCTAGATGGGGCGTGCAGTGGTAAGGGTACTGTCCGGGCTTGATGTTCCCGAAGGAAACCGTCACCGACTCCCCAGGATTCATCTTCATGTTGCTCGACAGCTCGCCCATCTTGTCGGTACCCATGTTCGCATCCAGCTGGCCTTTCACATCGGCCGGGATCGTTGCCGGGTCGAACGCGACGTTGTGTGGACCGCCGCCCACGACGACGAACTTGATGCCGTCGCCCTGCTTGACGGTGAGATTCGCCGGCTCGAAGCGATAGCCCTTCGCGTCGCCGAGCATTTTGACTTCGTGGGTCTTTCCGGTAATCGGGGCCATTGTGCCCGCACCCGACGTAGTGGTGCTGGTCCCGGTCGTAGTAGTGGTCGACGCCGCGGTCGTATCGACCGCCACGTGTGTGGTGTCAGCAGGCTTCTTCTCTCCGCCCGCACAGGCGCCCAACGTAATTGCTCCAACTGCAACCGCGAATCCATAGAACCGCATCTTTTAAGGCCTCCAAAGCCGTACAGTAGTGCACTAACAAGGGTAGATTTGCTTACTGCCAGAGATTGTGAATTTATTCACAAGCTCGCCGACCCGCAATCATGGCGACACTTCTTCTCATGATCCGTGCCCTGACAGGCTTGCGCGCCTGATGATCGCAATTCCCGCGCTTGACTTGCGTGGCGGCGCCTGCGTCCAGCTCGCTGCCGGCTCTTATGACGAAGAGGTGATCCGCATCCCCGATCCCGTCGGCGTCGCAGTCGCATGGAGACAGTACGGCTTTCGCCATCTCCACGTCGTGGATCTCGATGGGGTGGCGAGACGCGGTAACAACGCTCCCGAGATCCACGCGATCCTCGGCGCGACGGACGTCGAAGTGCAGGTTGGAGGCGGAATCAGGGACAGGGAGTCGATCCGTCAGTCGCTGAGTGACGGAGCCCAGCGTGTCGTGATCGGGACTCAGGCGCTGGAAGACCCGGACTGGCTGGTAGAGATGAGCGTCGATTTTCCCGGCTCCATCGTTGTCGCCGCCGATGTCCGTGACAGAAGAATTCTTTCTCACGGCTGGACCCGCACCCATCCGAAACTCGTGCTCGACCTCGTCGAAGAGCTCAACGGGCTCCCGCTCGCCGGAGTGCTGGTGACCGCGGTGCATATGGAGGAGGCAATGCGAGGCACGGACTTGCCGCTGATGGAAGATGTTGCCGAGGTCGCCGAATTTCCGGTCTTTGCATCCGGCGGGTTGGGAAGCGTTGGAGACCTTCGCGCCCTGGCGAACCGCGGAGTCGCGGCCGCCGTTATCGGAATGGCGCTTTACAACGGCGCGATGGATCCGTGGGCTGTAGCGCAGGAGTTCGCTGAATGACAGACTCGCCGATGCACAGATCCCTCAGAACAAACTGATTGTTCGTGGATTCAGCTTCGAAGGGTCGCCGACGTACGCGAAACGAAATCCTTTCATGTACTTCCTCGCGACACGTTGAACGTCCTCGGGCGTTACACTTTTTACCTCATCCATGAAACGGTCAGCTTCTCTGTAATCGCCGCCGTACAGCTGCGATCTGGCGAGAAAATCCGCCTGAGCCGCGTTCGTCTCATTATCGAGGAAATATTCGGTGATGAATTGCTCTTCCAGCTGCTTCAATCCCGCTGGGTCGAGCATCCCCTGCTGAAGGTCGATGATCGCGGCGCGCATCAGTTTCAGCGTCGTATCGGGGGAGACCGTCGATACGGAAAGTCCGCCTGTGGTCGCGGCTCGATCGATGAAAGGCGCGTGGACGTCGTACGTGAGGCTCTGTCGCGCCCGAATCTCCGCAAACATCCGCCCCGTCAGCACCGAAGTCGCCACTCTCAGCGCCTGGTAATCTCTACCGGTTGCCAACGGACCGCTGTAATAGCCGAGGATGTAGTTGGTCGGAAGCTGGCGGCGCACGACTACTACCGCGGTCGACAGCTCCGGAATGCGCGGCGGGGGTGTCCACTTGTAGCTGCCACGAGGCAGTTGCCCAAGCGATTGAGTCACGAGTCGCTCGATGTGCGCCCGGTCAACGTTGCCGACCACAACGAGCAGCATCCGCGATGTGACGAACTGGTTTCGGTGGTACTCGCGCAGAGACGCTGAATCGATGGCCTGAATCGAGCTTTCGTTACCGACGACGGAAACGGCATACGGGTGCCCAACGTAGGTTATGCTATCCGCGAGATAGTCGGCCAACGCCTCCGGATCGTCTCTGCGTTGCCTGATTCCCGACAGGTACTGCGCCTTCACCAAATTGATTTCGGATTTGGCCAGCGCTGGGCGCATGACTCGATCGGCGAAAATCGCCCAGGTGGAATCGAACACCTCGGTACTCGATCGGATGCCGAACATTGTCCAGTCGGCGCTCGGCGCCGTGACAATTTCGCTTCCCAGCCGTGACATCGCGCGGCGTTGCGCGTTCTTCGGGTAGCGCTGGGTTCCCCGATCGGAGACTTCCAGAAGGAATGGCTCGATGCCGGCGTTGGCATCCGTGAGTTGTCGCGCGCCCCCCAACAGATAGAGATTGGCTGCGACGACGTTGTTTGCATTGTTCTGCCGCAGGATTACGTGTACGCCGGCGACGTCGAAGCTCGTGGTGAGCGACGCCATTGCCAATGCGATCGAGAGCAGCATTAGCGTGTTCCCATCGTCATGAGGTCTTCCGGAGCGAGTTTCAGTGCCTGGCGCGCCTCGGGTGCGATGAGAACACCCGCGATGTGCGGCTTCCCGAGAATGTAGCGTCGCGCATATGCGCGGAGATCACCAATCGTCTGCTGTGCCATGTAGTCCACGTATCCCATGTAGTACTCGAGACTGGCGACACTCCACCAAAAGCCGAGCGTGTGCGCAAATCCGGAAGAGCGCTCGCGATCGAACGCCGATGTCACCGTGCGATGCGCCTTCACGGCCTCGAGCTCTTCGGACGTGAAATAGCCTGGGGTGTCGAACTTGGCGACTTCTCCATAAAGGGCCGCCAGCGCATCGCGAAGCTGCTCGGGCGATGTCTGCCCGCTGATCGTGATGGGGCCGGTGTGATTCAGTGTGTAGTAGTTGACGATGACTCCCTGCCACAACCCGCTGTCGACGAGTTTCTGTTGAAATTGTGAGCGAGGATCGTTGAGCACGTCCGAGAACACATCCGCCGCGTACGTAGACTTTGGATCGTCTCCGACGCTCGGTCCCTGCCATTGCACCTGAACGGTGACCGCGCTCACCGGAGCTTCGACCACGATGCCTTGGCTTTTCTGGAGAGGAGGAATCCCCGGTATGGGATCCGTAACGAAGGGATCCGCTCCCCGGCTCCACTGACCAAGCTCGCGTTCCGCCAGCGCGAAAACCGTCACCGGATTCACATCGCCCGCAACGATCAGAACGGAATTGTTCGGAACGTAGTACTTGTTCTGAATGACCCGCATCTTCTCCGGCGTTGTCGTCAGAATGATCTGCCGGTCTCCGATGGTGTTCTTGCGGCTGTAGTTGCCTGGGTAGAGCTGCGCCTTCATGTCGCGGTCGAGCGCGAAGAAGGGGAGTGATTCATTGCGATCGTACTCGCCGATTACGACTTGACGCTCCCGCTCCAGCTCGTCACGACGAAAAAGTGGAGCTCGTATTGCGCTCGCAACCAGCTGAATCGCGTCGCCCAGCTTCTCGGCCGGCACGGTGATGTAATAGTTGACGCGCTCCTCCTCGGTAGTGCCATTGAAGACAGCCCCGAGCTCCGAAGCGCGATCCCAGAACTGATTCACATCAGGGTACTTGGAGTTCGCCTTGAAGAACATGTGCTCGTACATGTGAGCGAGCCCTTCGTATTCGGGCGATTGCGTGAACGATCCGTTCTTTACGTCGATCTCGATCGTCGCTAACGGGACGCCATGATTCTCGACGACTATTACCTCGAGACCGTTCGCGAGGACCTTGCGCTGAATGATCTTGTCGAGCTCCGCTCTCTGGCCCCACGCCTGCATCGGAGCGAGCACGAGCGCGATGAGCACAAGAGTGGCGCAGTAGCGCAGGACACCTTTTCTTTCTGACATGTCAGATTCTGTGAAAGCCCGGTCGGACCTCTACGGGCAAATGATGACTCGAGTAGACGCGAAGAGGCTCAAGCGCCTCGAGAGCTCGGGATCGAGTACTTCGTGCTTGGACTGGGTGCCAACATCCTCGTTGGCGACAAGGGATTCCGCGGACTCATCATCCGCAATACGTCGAGCCACCTCAAGTTCCTCGACGACGGGAAGCTCTGGGTCGAGAGTGGCGCCGTCATGGCCAAGCTCATCCCGCAGGCGGTCGAGCGCGGGCTCTCAGGGCTGGAACACTACGTCGGAATCCCCAGCACAGTCGGCGGTGCCGTCTGGCAGAACTTGCACTTTCTCTCGCCGGCTCCGGAGCGCGAGAGGACGATGTTCATAGCCGAGGTCTTCGAGTCAGCCGAGTTGCTCACCCACGACGGAAAACGCAGGACCGTTGACCGGGACTACATGCAGTTCGGCTACGATACGAGCACTCTCCATAAGCAGCGGGACATCGCCCTCGCCGTCACCTTTCAGCTCGACCGAGGGGACAAGGCGGTGATGCATCGCATCATGCAGGAGAATCTGAGCTGGCGTGGAGGCAAGCATCCGTGGCTTGAATATCATCCGAGCGCAGGCTCGATTTTCAAGAAGATCGAAGGCGTGGGAGCCGGTCGCCTGATCGACCAGGTCGGATTGAAGGGTTTCAGGCAAGGAGATGCGCAGATCTCCCACATCCACGCGAACATCATGGTCAATCTCGGGAAGGCGACCGCCAGGGATGTCCGTGAGCTGATCACACTGGCGCAGGACAAGGTACGGGAGCGGTTCAGCCAGAATCTCGAGGTCGAAATCGGATTCATCGGCGAATTCTGAGCAGTCAAGTCGCTGACAAATGTTCTGCACGCTCAGTCGCCGCGGTCCACTTCTCGATCGCCGCATCGAGCTTCCGGCGCACTACGTCGAGCTCCTTGCCCGCGAGCAGTGATCGTTCGGTTCCTTCACGCGTGGTATAAAGCTCCGGATCCTCGAGGAGTG
>CAJDUK010000083.1_pt1 | contig 12900 bp, 13 predicted proteins | sample 7390591 | NCBI WGS metagenome assembly CAJDUK01 (sample SAMEA7055672, study PRJEB34461) | soil metagenome | biome: terrestrial ecosystem; feature: Peninsula; material: soil | place: Antarctica | collected 2016
TTCGCCTCACATGAAGACCTACTCCGCGACCCCGCGGGATATCGAGCACCAATGGTACATCGTCGACGCCGAAGGCATGATCCTCGGCCGTTTGGCGACCGAGATTGCCAAGATCATCCGCGGCAAGCACAAGCCGATGTACACGCCCCACATGGACACAGGTGACAACGTCATCGTCATCAACGCGTCGAAAGTCCGCGTCACGGGCAAGAAGGCGGAGCAGAAGCAGTATTTCAGACACACCGGCTACATGGGTCACGAGCGGTTCACGCCGTTCGAGACGATGCTTGCCAAGCACCCGGAGCGCGTGATCGAGAAAGCGGTCTACGGCATGCTGCCGAAGACGGCACTCGGACGTCAGAAGCTCCGCAACAAGCTCCGCGTGTTCGCCGATGCAACGCACACTCACGCTGCGCAGCAGCCGAAAGTGCTCGAACTCAACAAGAAGAGTGAGAAGTAATGCCTGATACGACGCATACGATCGGGCGGCGCAAGGAAGCCGTCTGCCGCCTGTACATCAAGCCCGGCTCGGGGAAGTGGTCGGTGAACGGACGCACGCTGGGAGATTATTTCCCGCGTCCCGCGCACGTCTCCGCCATCCAGCAGCCGTTCACAATCACCGATACACTCGGCCGCTTCGATGTGAAGGCGAAGGTCGAAGGTGGCGGGTTGACGGGACAGGCCGGAGCGTTGAGGCTCGCCGTCGCGCGCGCACTCGTGAAGATGGACGAGTCGCACCGCCGGAAGCTGCGCGACCTGGCGTTGCTGACCCGCGATGCAAGAGCGGTCGAGCGCAAGAAGCCCGGCCGTCCGAAGGCAAGAAAGAAATTCCAGTTCTCGAAGCGCTAAACCCCGAAGGAATCCCTATTTAATGGCTCAGCCAAACCTGGAGCAGCTACTCGAAGCCGGTGTCCACTTCGGACACCAGACCCGCCGCTGGAACCCGAAGATGCGTCGTTTCATCTTTGCGGAACGGAACGGCATCCACATCATCGACCTGCAGAAGACGCTGCGGCAGCTGGAGCTGGCGCAGAAGCTCGCAAGAGAAGTGATTCTCCGTGGCGACAACGTCCTCTTCGTCTGCACCAAGCGGCAGCTCGTCAACATCGTGAAGAGCGAAGCCGAGCGTTGTGGGGCGATGTATGTGACCGAGAGATGGCTGGGCGGACTGCTCACCAACTTCCAGACGGTGAAGAAGCAGGTTCGCCGGCTGAAGGAGCTCGAGGCGGGCAGCGAGGCCGGTGGTGATTTCGAGAACTACACCAAGAAAGAGCAGCTGATGATGAGTCGTCAGCGCGACAAGCTTTCGAAGAACCTTTCGGGCATCAAGAACCTTACGCGTCTGCCGGGTCTCATGTTCGTGATCGACTCCAAGAAGGAGCGCATCGCGGTCAACGAGGCCAACAAGCTTCAGATTCCGCTGATTGCGCTCGTCGACACGAACGCCGATCCGGATCTGATCACCGTTCCGATCGCCGGCAACGATGACGCGATCCGCTCGGTGGAGCTGATGACGAAGTCCATCGCCGACGCAATCGTCGAGGCGCGTCGGGAAGCTCCGGTGCGCGAGGAAGTCGAAGAGGCAGAGTCGTACACCTACAGCTCCGATCGCGGTGCCGAGCCGGAAGGCGAGGGCGACAAGAAGAGGAAGAGACGGCCACGCAGGCGACGCGCCAAACCAGAGGCGATTGCCGCTCGGCTCAAGACAGGCGGCGAAGAAGCTGGCGGGCCGGAAGAGGCCGCCGAGACCGAGCAGGAAGGTTAACTTTCACGCCGCCGGAAAAACTCCGGCGGCGTTTTCACGAGACACATTATGACGATGACAAAAGAGAAATTCACAGCGAAGGATGTTCAGGCTCTGCGACAGAAGACCGGCGCGGGCATGATGGAATGCAAGAAGGCGTTGGAAGAGAACAACGGCGACATGGACAAGGCCGTCGAATACCTTCGCACCAAGGGGATCGCCAAGGCGGAGAAGCGTACGGGCAAGCAGACCAGCGAAGGCGTGATCGGCAGCTACATCCACCACAACGGCAAGGTCGGCGTGATGGTGGAGGTGAACTGCGAGACGGATTTCGTCGCGCGCACCGACGACTTCAAGCAGCTCGTGAAGTACGTGGCCGAGCACATCGCCGCCGCGGCTCCGGTCGCGGTCGACAAGGATCAGGTCCCTCAGGACAAGGTCGAGAAGGAGCGTCGCATCTTCGTCGAGCAGGTGAAGGAGAGCGGCAAACCCGACCACCTGATCGAGAAGATCGTCGCCGGCAAGATCGAGTCGTTCTACAAGGACGTGGCCCTCGTGCACCAGGCCTGGGTTCGCGAGCCGAAGAAGACCGTCGGCGATCTGATCAAGGAAGCTTCGGCGAAGCTGGGAGAGAACATTCAGGTTCGCCGCTTCGTTCGCTTCCAGATGGGCGAGGAGTAGGGCAGCCTTTGGCTGATCTCAAGTACAAGCGGGTTCTGCTCAAACTGTCCGGCGAGGCTCTCGCCGGACAGAAGGGCACCGGCTTTGATTTCACGATACTTGAGCGTCTCGCCGTCGAAGTCTCCGACATCGTGAAGATGGGAGCGACCGTCGGCCTCGTCATCGGTGGCGGCAACATCGTGCGTGGCGCCCAGCTCTCGAAGATGGGCATGGATCGCGTGGGCGCCGACTACATGGGCATGCTCGGCACGGTCATCAACGCGCTGGCGCTGCAGGACGTGCTGGAGAAGGCGCAGCTTGAGACGCGCGTCATGAGCGCAATCGCGATGGAGTCGATCGCGGAGCCGTTCATCCGCCGCCGCGCAATGCGGCATTTCGAGAAGGGTCGGGTGGTCATTTTCGCCGCCGGAACCGGGAATCCATATTTCTCCACCGACACTGCTGCGGCGCTACGCGCGATCCAGATCCACGCCGACGTGATCGTCAAGGCGACCAGCGTCGATGGGGTCTACTCTGCCGACCCCAAGCGCGATCCGGAAGCGAAGAAATACGACTCGATCAGCTACCGCGATGTCATGATCAACGAGCTGGGCGTGATGGACCAGACCGCCATCACACTCTGCAAGGAGAACAAGCTGCCGATCATCGTCCTGAACATTCACCGTCACGGAGAGGTTGCGAAGGCGCTGCTGGGTGAGCGCGTCGGAACGATCGTACAATGACGACAATTCCTCAGATCACGAAGGACTGCCGGACCGCGATGGAGAAATCATTCGAGGCGTCGAAGCGGGAGCTCGCCTCGATCCGAACCGGAAAGGCGACGACGAGCCTGCTCGACACCGTTCGCGTGGACGCGTACGGACAGCAGATGCCGCTCAATCAGGTCGGCAGCGTTTCCGCTCCCGAGCCTCGGCTCCTCACCGTCACGCCGTGGGACAAGGGCCTAGTCTCGGCGATCGAGAAGGCGCTCCGCGAGTCCGACCTCGGGCTCAATCCGCAGACTCAGGCGGGCGTGATTCGGGTTCCATTGCCCGCGCTCAATGAGCAGCGCCGGAAGGAGCTCGTGAAGGTCGTTCACAAGCTCGCGGAAGAGGCGCGGATCGGCATCAGGCACGCGAGGACTGCGGCGCGCGATCAGCTGAAGAAGCTCGAGAAGACGTCAGAAGACGATCAGAAGAAGGCGGAGAAAGAGCTTCAGAAACTCCACGACGACTACATCGGCAGGATCGATGAGTTGTTGAAGGGGAAAGAAGCAGAAATCATGGAAGTCTAGCCCGTGTCGGAGCTGACACGGCGGATCATCTTCGCGGTCATAGCCGCGCCCGCGAGCATCGCCATCGTGTACTTCGGCGATTGGGCCCTCGCCATAGTCCTTTCTGGTCTCGCTGCCTTCGCTGCATGGGAATTCTTCCGCATGGCGCGCGAGACCGGCGTCCTGCCCCTCGAGCCCGCGGGCATCGCGCTTGCCGCGCTGCTGCCGATAGCGGTCCACGCGCAGCGACTCGGCGTTTACACTCTGTCACTGACCGCGATCGTCGCCCTGATCCTCGTGATGTTCGCCAGCACGATCTGGTTGCGCGGGCCTGCCGGAAAACCTCTCTCCTCGGTTGCAGTGACAGCCTTCGGCGTGATGTACGCCGGGCTGTTGTCCTACGTCTACGCTGTGCGCTACCACGACTACGCCGTCGGTGCCGGCGCGGGCACGGCATTGGTGTTCCTGCCGGTCCTGCTGACGTGGACCACCGACGTCGGCGCTTACACGTTCGGTCGCACGTTCGGCAAGAAGAAGCTGATCCCGTCGGTGAGTCCGGCTAAGACAGTCGAGGGCGCGGTGGGCGGACTCGGCCTCACCATCGTCATATGTCTTCTCTACGTGCGATTCATATTGATGCCGTATGCCCAGCTCGGACTCACGATCCAGGGTGCCGTGCTCTTCGCAATCGTCGTGAGTGTTGCGGCGCAAACGGGGGATCTTGCCGAGTCGCTGCTCAAGCGGGAGGCTGGCGTCAAGGACAGCTCGGGAATTCTTCCTGGACACGGCGGAATACTCGACCGGTTCGACAGCCTCTTTTTCGTAATGCCGATCGCGTACCTGCTGCTGGGCCGCTTGCTCCTGCCCATCCCGCAGTGACGCCGACCGCCGCGCCCAAAGGGGTAGCGGTGCTGGGCTCGACGGGATCAATCGGGACCACCGCGCTGCGCGTTCTGGATCGACAGCGTGAGAGGTTTCGCGTGACCGCGCTGACAGCCAACAGCAATGGCGCGCTGCTCAGAGAGCAGGCGCGGCTGTTTTCGCCGACGTTTGTGGGGATGGTCGAGTCGAGTACCGACTCCGACGCAGCCTGGAAGAGCGGAACCGATGCGCTCATCGCGGCGGCAACGCGCGACGATGTCGACATCGTTCTGAACGCCATTGTGGGCGCTGCCGGGCTCGACGCAACGTTGGCGGCACTCGAATCGGGAAAGCGCGTCGCGCTGGCTAACAAGGAGACGCTCGTCATAGCGGGCGATCTGGTGAAAGCGGCGTGCGCGTCCGGATCAGGCGAAGTCGTTCCGGTCGACAGCGAGCACAGCGCGATCCTCCAGTGCATCACCGGTCATCCGGCGTCACAGGTGCGGCGCGTCGTGCTTACGGCGTCCGGTGGTCCGTTTCGCGATTGGAGCAAGGACCGCCTCGCGTTTGCCACCGTGGAGGATGCGCTTCGGCATCCGACTTGGCAGATGGGGCGAAAGGTCACGATCGACAGTGCCACGCTCGCCAACAAGGCGCTCGAGGTTATCGAGGCGCATTTCCTTTTCGGGCTTTCGTACGATCGCATCGAAGTCGTGGTGCATCCACAGAGTGTGGTGCATTCGTTCGTCGAGTTCATTGACGGCAGCGTCGTCGCGCAGATGAGCGTGCCCACGATGGAGCTGCCGGTGTTGTATGCCCTTACGCACCCGGAACGAGTGCCGGACGATGGCGTACCAACGTTCGATCCCGTTAAACTTTCTCCAATGACATTCGAGCCCGTAGACCACGAGCGCTTTCCGGCGTTGCGCCTCGGCATCTCCGCGGGGGAAGCCGGTGGCGCGGCGCCCGCGGTGTTCAACGCCGCGAACGAGTCCGCCGTTGCCGCGTTTCTCGCGGGCAAGATTGCGTTCGCGGATATTCCGCGAGGAATAGCCTCCGCGCTCGAGGAGTTGGGCGGAATGCCGGCGGGCACGCGTGAGCAGCTTCTCGCTGCTGATTCCGCGGGACGCCAACACGTGAAGGAGATGTTCAAGTGCTGAGCTGGCTCGCGCCGATCATCGTGTTCGGGCTCGTAGTGTTCGTCCACGAGCTGGGTCACTTCATTGCGGCCAAGCTCACCGGCGTCTACGCGCCGCGGTTCTCGATTGGATTCGGGCCCTCGCTCCTCAAGAAGCGGTTCGGCGAAACAGAGTACGTTCTCGCCGCGCTTCCCCTCGGCGGATACGTCCGCATGGCCTCGCGTGAGGATGAAGCCACCGCCTTCCTGGAAGGTGGCAGCGAGAATTCAGCGACGACACCAGGAACGCCGAAGGATGGATTCGATCCAAACGCAATGATCCCCTTCGGTCCCAAGCCGATTCCGGAATCGCGTTGGTTCGAGTCGAAGCCGCTGCCAGCGCGGCTGTTTATCATGCTCGCGGGCGTGACGATGAACGCGCTCCTCGCCTACGCGATCTACGTCGGTCTACTCCTTCATTCGGGCGTTCCGACGCCGGTGCCCGTTGCCGCAGTCGTGACTTCAGGGAAGCCGGCCGCGCTAGCCGGAATACAGGCGGGCGATAGCATCGCGTCGCTGAACGGACGGCCGCTTGAGAACTGGCAGACGCTTCTTGACAGCATTGGGGCGTCCGCGGGCAAGCCGCTCAGCCTCGGAGTTGTCAGAAAGGGGCAGGCGGTCACCCTGACAGTGACTCCGGAATCAGAGGCCGTCACTGATCCGGAGACGGGAGTCAAGCGCCCGCGCGGCCGAATCGGGATGATAGCCAGCGTCGCCTTTACACCGATCTCTGTGCCACAGGCATTTGTTGAGGCATGGCGGATTACAATTGACAACGGCGGCAAGATATTCACGGCCCTCGGCTCCCTCGTCCGCGGCGTCGGACTAAAGGATCTCGGTGGGCCAATCGCGATCGCGCAGGTCTCGGTCCAAGCGGCGCAAGGCGGAATCCAGACCCTGCTCCTGCTCGTTGCGCTCATCAGCATCAACGTCGCCGTGTTCAATCTGCTCCCGATTCCGATCCTCGACGGAGGACAGATCGTTCTCAACGTCGCGGAAACCATCAAGGGAAGCGCATTCAGTACGCGTACGCGCGAGCGCATCCTCAAGGGTGGCTTGCTGATCATCGGGCTTCTATTCGTCACAGTGATGTTCAACGACATCAGCCGCAACATGCAGAACATCGTCAAGCTCGTCGGCCGCATCTTCGGCGGCTAGGTCAAACCAATTCCACCGCCGGGCCGTAATACACGGTAACCGCTGAGAGGAATCTCGAGATGTCCGACTTCAATCCATCAGACCAACGGCTGACCGCCCAGAGCAACGCCCAGTACGATGCGGCCGGATACGCGCTCGCGCCCGAGGCGAGCCGCGGGGGCGTTGTTTCATTTCTCAGCAGCAATGAGCGTGAGGGCCGGTGGGAGCTGCCCCGGCACTTTCGGGCGCTTGCAGTGCTTGGAAACGTCGAGCTCGACTTGCGCGACGCAGTGATTGGAATCGGAGTTTCTGTCATCGAGGCTGTGGCGGTCATGGGAAACATCGAGATCACCGTCCCGCCGGACGTGGCCGTGGAGAGTGACGGCGATTCGCTCCTCGGATCGTTCGTGGTCAAGTACAAGGGCCGCCTGACTGGTGCGGAAGCGACTCGGGCGAATACTCGGAATGAACTTGGTCAGCGACGCGAGATCGTAGAGCGTGTTGGTGTCGACCACCGGCGAGCCGGGCTGATTCCAGTCGATGTAGCCGTAGCCCTTCATGTAGGCGATGTGTCCGTTGCGTCCAACCGCGATCGCGACGCCCGGAGCGACGGCCTCTTCGATCGACGTCTTCACGACCTTGTCCAGCTTCGATACCAGCGATGTGTCGAGTCCCGAATTGTTGAGACCTGTTTCGGGCGGGATGTATTTCACTTTCTGCGCGGGTGCGGGGGCGAGCTTGGCGGCGGGCGCGGGGGCACAGGCGGTGCCCGCATACACACACAACAGCGAGCGAAAAAGAAAAGACTTCATCGATTCGACATCCGGGTCTGTGCGCGGTGAATGCCCGAGCCAATCGGCAGGGTCGGCGGCAACGAGATTGGAAGTCGCCCATTGATCTCCCGCTCCCCGAGTAATGCGAGAGCCGCGGCGCGCTGGCTGATCGGAGCTCCACCCCAGGCCAGCAGGTACGACGACACCGAAGGGAACGCGCTCAGGAGGTAGGGACTTCCAAAGGAAATGACGATTATGCGCTTGCCGGACAACGCGAGTTTCTCGACAAACCGCGAAAATCCCTGTTGAGCCCCGATTGTGCCGGCGAACTCGCGCGGTGAGACGTATGCTGAGACCATGACAACGTCCGCCGAGTCTGCCTGCGAACCCAGTGTGCCGTACTCCGCTTCCGTCGTCCGCTCGTCGACACGAACGGATTGGGCCAGCGGAAGCCGCGACTCGATGAGCGGCGTAAACGCTCGCCCCGCGATGAGGTCGGATTGATCCGCGTAGGTGATCGAGAGAATCCGCTTCGTGCTGTCGACCACGAGCGGCACGAGATCGAGCTTGTCCTGAGCGAGCGTAATCGACCGCTCGGCGATCTCGTCGGCGACCCGGGTGTGCGTCGGGATAGCGACGATCCGGTCGACTGCGTTCAGATCCACCAGCCTTCCTTCGCGTAGTCCGGCGCGCGCCTTCGCATTCAGGATCCTTCGCACCGAAGAATCAATGCGCGCCTGGGTGAGACGCCCGCTCTTCACCGCGCCCAACACAGTCTCGATGGCGGTCGGCACGTCGCGCGGCATCAGCAAGACGTCGGCACCTGCTTCCATCGCCATGGTGAGCGGCTCCGTCGCGCCGTACCGCTTGGCAACGCCGCCCATCGTCATTGCGTCTGTGAACAACACTCCGCCGAAATGCATCTCGTCGCGCAGAATTCCGGTCATGAAGCCATGGGACAGCGTTGCCGGGCCAGCGTTCGCACCCTCGACACCGACTACGGCTATGTGGGCCGTCATGATTGCGTCGATGCCTTCGCCAACGGCGGCGCGAAACGGCGGGAGATCGACCGAATCGAGGTGCGCGCGATCTGCTCGTAGAGTCGGAAGATCGAGATGCGAATCGACGTCGGTGTCGCCGTGTCCAGGAAAATGTTTTCCCGTCGTCATCAGGCCCATCGACCGCGCGCCGCGGATGTAGGCACGCGCCAAGCGTCCAACCATTTCCGGGTTCTCGCCGAACGAGCGCGTATTGATGATCGGATTCAGCGGATTCGAATTCACATCGAGCACCGGACCGAACGCCATGTGAACCCCGATCGCCCGGGCCTCTGATCCGAGCACCTGACCCAACTGAAACGTGAGATCTTCCGAGCCAGTCGCGCCCAGCGCCATCACCGGCGGGAACGTGGTCCCGCCGCCCTGCGGAAGCAGCGAGGGAAGAGCGTAAATGTTGCCGAGTCGCATCCCGGGCCCGTTCTCCATGTCGGATGCGATGAGTACGGGAACTTTGGCACGAGTCTGCAGCTCATTGAGTTTGGCTGCGTAGCTGAGTGGCAGCCCGATCGACATCACGAGTCCGCCGACGCCGTCGTCCTGAATCCACTTCCGAACGTGCTCGAACTCCGGAGATCCAACGGCAGAGTAATCCCCGCCGACCCACGGCATGATCAGCTGTCCGACTTTCTCCTTGAGACTGAGCGAGGCGAGTGTACTCTCGACCCAGCGTCTGTCGGCGCGCGCGAGCTCGGTGTTGGCGCCCGGCGAGGGTTTCCCAAGGAGTCGCCCCCCCGCCGGATCGGAAATCCCACCAGCCGGTTCTCATATGCCTCCCTGAACGCTTCATCGTCAAGGATGCCCGACCCGCAGTGCTTAAGGAAGCGGCGCACCTTTTTTTTTGCGCGGGACAGCCGAAAAAATTCCAACTTGCATAATCCAATTCCTAATGCCAAACTAGGGTCCCGTTCGTTTCTCGAGCGCCTGCCCGAACCGTAGTCGCTTCGCCGAGCAAGACATCTACAATCGATTGGAGGCACCATGCACGTGCAACGCGTCGTGAGGCTTTTCGCACTCGCCCTTTTTTGTCTTCCCGCACTAGCCCTCGCGCAGGGTACCGGTATCGTTCAGGGGCGAATTAGTGACGCAGCAACAGGGGCACCGCTGGTGGGAGTACAGGTGCGGGTGGAAGGAACCACCGTGGGTGCGCAGACCGACGCGAATGGAACCTACACCATCACTGGAGTTCCGCCGGGAACGCGGGTAATAACCACTCGTCGCGTCGGGTACTCGCCTGGACGCTCCTCGATTTCTGTTCCGGCCACCGGCTCCGCCAGCCACGATTTCGCGCTGGGAGCAGTGGCTACCACTCTGAATGAAGTGGTGGTGACCGCACTGGGGCAGACTGCCCAGCAAAGGTCACTCGGCACCGCTCAGCAGAGCGTGCGCGGCGAGGCAATCGCCGAGACTCAGCGCGAGAACTTCGTCAATGCCCTCCAGGGGCGCGTCGCTGGTGTCGAAGTGACGAGCACCTCGGGCGTTCCGGGCGCTTCGTCGTCGATCACCATCAGAGGCGTCAGCTCCATCAGCAGCAGCAACCAGCCGCTCTTCATCATCGATGGCCTGCCGATGGACAACAAAACCATCCACACCTCGGCATTCGCGTCGTCGTTTGGTGGGTCGACGTTCTCGTTCGAAAACCGGGGAGTTGACTTCACCAACCGGGCCGCCGACCTCAATCCGGAAGATATCGAGAGCCTCGTTGTGCTGAAGGGCCCCGAAGCTGCCGTCCTTTATGGTATCGACGCCGCGAACGGCGCAATCGTCATTACCACGAAGCGCGGCAAATCGGGCGGGGGGCTCGACTACAGCAACAGCTTCAGGTTCGAGAGTGTTGGAAGAAGGCCAGAGGTGCAGCACGTCTACGGGCCGAGCGGGGTTGGCTCTTCGACATTCCTTTACTGGGGTGCGCCGTATGCTCCAGGCACCCAGTTCTACGACAACATCGACGGCTTCTTCCAGACGGCCAAAACCCAGAAGCACAACCTGACCTTTAGCGGCGCCACGTCCGACGGCAAAATAAACTACCGCCTGGCGAGCTCTCTTACAGACCAGAACGGAGTGGTTCCGCACGACCTCTACAAGAGGATCAACCTGACGGGCGCGTCCCAGGCTCAGGTCAACAACTGGCTGACAACCGTATCATCGCGAATCTGGGCCTCACCGTATCGCCGTTCTCGTGGGGCAATATCAAGACGAATATCGGCACCGACACCTACACCGATCAGGCGGAGATTCTGCGCCACCCCGAAAGCACATGGGGCTACTCTGAAAAAGGCATCATCGACGTCGCGGACGACATCACGCGCAGCAGCAACGTCCAGACGCTGCTCAACATCCACAGCCGGCCGCTCACGCAATCGCTCTCATTCAGCGGGCTGATTGGCAATCAGATCAACGACTACAAGTCGACAGTCGATGCCACGGTTGGCCGGGACTTCCTGGAACCGAATTTCGTCTCGGTCAACAACACCAACGCAAGATCGAGCGCCACGACGATCAGACAGCGCCGCCTGATAGGTCTTTTCGGCAGACTGTCGCTGGATTTCAAGCGGTACCTGTACCTCAATCTGGACGGTCGCAACGACTGGACGTCGACAATCCCCCGGGAGCGTAACTCCTTCTTCTATCCCGGCGTGTCGACGAGCTTCATCTTCTCCGACGCATTTCCGGGAATCGGCAAATTCATGACCGGGAAGCTGAGGGCGGCGTATGCCAACGTCGGCAAGGATGCGAGGCCCTATTCATACCGGCCGTCCCTCGAGTACAAGACGACGGCGTACGGCGGGTACGGGTATGGTTTCTGGGGACCGAACCGCAACCTGGCTCCGGAGTTCGCCAGTTCGCGTGAGCTCGGTACCGAGCTGACCTTCCTGGGCAACAGGCTCGGCATCGATGCGACAGTCTATCGCAAGCAGACAAAGGATCAAATCGTTGACAACATCAGGGGGAGCTACGGGACGGGGTTCGTTCTGTTCAACCTCAATGGAGCCGTGACGAGAAACTCGGGCACGGAGATCACCCTTCGTGGTACCCCCGTCCTCAGAGACAACCTCTCGTGGGATTTTGTGGCCAACTTCGACCGGTCGCATGGGAAAGTACTGGAGATCCCGCACGAGTTGCCGGAGGCCTACAATTCCGACACCTGGCTGTACGGCAACGTGCGCAACGGCACCGGCCCAGGGCAGTCAACGCGATCGCTTACCGGCCGTTTCTATCTTAGGAACAAGGACGGTGACATCCTCATCAGCCCCACCAGCGGTCTGCCCGTCATCTCAGCCGGCTTCATCGACCGCGGCTATGATCGCCAGCCCAAGTACACCGTCGGTCTCTCGAACACCGTTCGGTTCAAACGACTCTCACTGAGCGCTCTGGTCGATATCCGGAAAGGGGGCGATGTCTTCAACGCCACGGAGCACTTCCTTACGGCCAGAGGTCTCAGCACGCGAACCCTGGATCGCGAGAAACCGCGCGTAATCGAGGGCGTTCTGCAGGATGGCAAAGAGAACAGCGCGAATCCAACGCGTAACAACATCGTCGTCATTCCGGCTTCCAACCCCAACTATTACCTGTCGATCAGCGAAGAGCTCTTTATCGAGAAGGACATAAACTGGATGCGGCTGCGGGACGTGACGCTGAGTTACAATTTTCCCGAGGGGCGCTTCAAGCGCGCCAGCATTTTCGTCACGGGTACGGATCTTTTCCTACTCACCAATTATTCGGGAATGGACCCAATCGTGAACGGCAACACCGCGGCGACGGGCGGATCGGGAGCCGCGGGAATCGACTACGGCAATTTTCCAATGCCGCGTGGTTTCAACGTCGGCCTCAGGATGGGATTCTAAAGATGAAATTCACAACGACGAGTAACACAGCGATGAAAAAACAACGCGTCCTGCTCGGGATGAGCAAATTCCGGATAAAGCAAATCGACGCCCGGGAAATCCTGCCCGTTCGCGTGGGGTGCGAGCGCCAATCCAAGAGCGAAAGCCAAGAAGACGGGCAGGAGACGATGCATTGAGCGCGTCAACATACCCACCAGCAGTGCTCGCGGCCAGCGTAACCGCCGGGAGCATGGATCCCGGCTACAGAAATTCGCAGCCCCGACGAAGAAAGAGGCGCGCCGACCGATGCGACGCGCCTCTTGCGAGTTCCAGCTTTGATTCGTTGCGCTACTTCTCGTAGCGCTTCGAGACTTCGCCCCAATTAACCGTATTCCA
>CAJDUK010000076.1_pt1 | contig 12807 bp, 14 predicted proteins | sample 7390591 | NCBI WGS metagenome assembly CAJDUK01 (sample SAMEA7055672, study PRJEB34461) | soil metagenome | biome: terrestrial ecosystem; feature: Peninsula; material: soil | place: Antarctica | collected 2016
GCGATGGTGGCTGGCAGATTGATGGACCGCGGAATGGAAAAGGGCTATCGCGCATGGAAGGACGAAGAGCCTCCCAGCTTCAACAGCGGTGACAGCTGGTCGAAAGCGCTAGCCTGGACGGCGCTGTCCGCGGCCGCAGTGGCGACGGTGGAGTTGGTCGCGCGCCGAAGTGCCGACCTTGGCCTCAAACGCCTTACCGGAAAGCGCGCTCCCGCGGGTCTGTGAAGCATTCGCCGGAATTCCTCAAGCTCGTGGACGACGCGAAATCGCGCGTCCGCGAAGTGAAGGTGGATGAAGCGCGAAGCAAGCTGGAGAGCGGAAAGGCGAAGCTCATAGATGTCCGGGAGGAGAGCGAGTGGGAGGCCGGCCACGCGCGCGGCGCCCTGTATTTGGGCAAGGGCGTGATCGAGCGCGACATCGAAGAGCGCGTTCCGGACAAGAAAGCCGAGCTGATCCTCTATTGGCAGGAGAGTGGCGGGCCGGTGGATAAGGGCAAATAGCTGGACCCACGCTCTACAAAGTACTTGACAATACAAAGTACAACGGTATCTTGAGGCAATTGCCCCAGGGAGAGTGCACCGTGCTGCGCATTGTCTTGTTCGTCGCCTCGCTAGCGAACGTCGCAGGCGGCCTCGTTCTAATCGGCACCTGGGCGACGATGTGGCAACGCGTTCCGATCATCGTGCTGGCCATCGGTGGATCGCTACTGATTCAGGGCGGGTACACGATCCTCTATCTGCACGGCGAGTTCGACCGCTGGCGAGACTTTGCTACAGGCGCGCTCTTCGCGGGAGAAAGTCTCTCCGCAGTGGTCGGCGCGGGTGGGCTGATTCAGGGAATAGCCCACAATATCGACAACGCCGACATGGAGATGGCGCCCGTGCTCGCGGGACTATTGATGCTCGTCCAGGCACTGCTCGCGCTTCTCTACCTAGTCGTCACCCACAAGCTGCGCCCGCGCATCAACGGGCGCAGCTTGGCCTGATCGTTACGGCTTCAGCTCGCCGTGGTCGACCGGCTCGCGGCCGCGGCGCATGAACAGGTACTCATAGAGAAGTCCGGAGACCAGCGCGCCGACGATCGGAGCCAGGAGATAGAGCAGCTGCGCCTCGTAGATTCCGCTCGCGACCGCGGGTCCGAATGAGCGCGCCGGATTCATCGAGGCACCTGTGAGCGGGCCAATCGCCAGAATGTCCGCGGCGACCACGAACCCGATCGCCAATCCTCCGATCTTCGGTCCCCTCGAGTCGACAACCGTTCCGAACACCACGAACACGAGAAAGAACGTAGCGATCGCTTCGACAAGGAACGCCTGGCCCGCCGTCACATCGAGCGCGATCGTTAGACCACCACCCCTCGTCGCCGCGAACGTGGCGTCGGACACCGCGCCCTTCAGCGCGTAACCCGCCGCGACGGCACCGAGCACCTGAGCGACGATGTAGAGGCCGGCCATCATCGCATCGATCCTTCGCGTCACCAGCATCGCGATAGTAACGGCGGGATTGAAATGGCCAGAGATGCGCATGAGCGAGCTCACCATCACGACCAGTATCAGTCCGTGGGCAAACGCAATCTCGAGGAGCCCAGTGGGGCTTCCGGTTACTCTCGCGTGAATGATCGCGCCGCTTCCCACGAAGACGAGTGCGAAAGTCCCGATGAATTCAGCGATGAAGTGCCGCCACGCGTCCCGCATGTACTGCCCCCGTTTTGTTTGTTGGGGCCGCGGCGCGTTAGATCGCTAGATCACTCGGCGCAATACCAGCGCGGCGTTGATTCCGCCGAAGCCGAAGGAATTCGTGAGGATGTGCTCCACGCGCTCCTTCCTCCCCGTGCCCGGCAGAAAGTTAAGATCGCAGGCCCTGTCCGCAACCTGAAGATTGACCGTCGGCGGAAGCCATTCGTTCTCGAGGGCGAGCGCGCAAATCGCCGTCTCGATCGCGCCGGAAGCTCCCAATGCGTGTCCGTAATAACCCTTCGTTCCGCTCATCGGCACCTTGTACGCGCGGTCGCCCATGACCTTCTTGATCGCCATCGTCTCCGTCGCGTCGTTGAGCGGCGTCGAGCTGCCGTGGGTGTTGACGTAGCCGATCTCATCCGCCGAGACGTTCGCGTCGTCGAGCGCGAGCTGCATCGATCTCGCGGCCTGCGAGCCATCCGGACGCGGAGCCGTCATGTGGTGCGCGTCGTTCGTGGTTCCGTAGCCGGCAACCTCGCCGTAGATCTTCGCGCCGCGCGACTTTGCCCGCTCGTACTCCTCGAGAATCAGAACCGCCGCGCCCTCGCCCATCACGAATCCGTCGCGATCCTTGTCGAACGGCCGCGATGCAATCTCCGGCTCTTCGTTGCGCGTGGACATCGCCCTGATGAGGGAGAATGCGCCGAAGCACAGCGGTGCGAGCGGCGCTTCTGCCCCTCCCGCGATCATCACATCGGCGTAGCCGTCGCGGATCTGCCGGAACGCATCACCGATCGCGATCGTGCCGGAGGCGCAGCTCATCGCGTTCGTCGAGTTCGGCCCCATGACGCCCAGCTCGATCGCGATGTTGCAGCTCGAGGCGCCGCCGAAAACGGCCAGCGCGAGCGTCGCATCGACTTCGCGGAGCCCATGCTGAAGAAAGACCGCGAGCTGGTTCTCTGCGTATGCGACTCCTCCCAGCGCTGTTCCCATGTTGGCGCCGATTCGCTCCTTGTCTTCGCGCGACAGATCGAGATCCGCGTCCGCGAGCGCCATCTGTGCCCCGACGACGGAGAACTGCGCGAAACGATCGAATCGCTTCGCGCGCTTGTTCTCGAGATGATCGGTCGGAACGAAGTCGTTGACCTCCGCCGCGTTGTGACTGCGGAATTGCGAAGGGTCAAACCTCGTTAGCGATCTCACCGCCGAGCGTTGCCGCTGGATTCCGGACCAAAGCCCTTTCTGAGTGGTCCCAATCGGAGTGATCGCGCCAATGCCTGTTATTACTACTCTGCGTCTATCCACCAATGCCTCGTTTTACGACTGTGTAGTTGCCTCGCGCTCGGCGGCCGTTGCCAACCCCGCCAGCGTCCTGGACGCGATTCCGTGCACGAATACGGGCCCGATCACGAACATTGCCGCCCATTTGCCAACGACCGGAATTCCCGGCCCATCCCACAAATGCACGATTCGTACGTGCGTGCCGCCCGCGACGGGTGCAAATGTCCACTCGACGTCCATTCCCTTGGTAATACCCCCGACATGCCGAAATCGGATCGCGGGCCTTTCGCTCTCTACCGACATCTCGGATAACCACCATGTCGGCCAGTTTATGCAGAGTACTCCATTCCACCTGTCGAGAAGGTGAAAAGGGCGGTAGGCCGACATCTCCACCAGGCCTCCTCCGTCGGCGCGGCGCTCGCGGAACCGCACGTATCTGTAATGGGGGAGATGAGATGGCCACTTTTCTACTTTGCTTGCGAGCTCGAAGAGACGTTTTGCCGGTGCTCGAACGAACAGCTCGTCCACTGTCTCCATCGGGCGCCCAACGGGCATCGGACCGAGATCAAAGGAACGCGCGAGCTCTCCCGTTACTGACACGCGGGCGCCCAGCTGGCCGTTAAGCGGAATCCACGACGCTTCCGCACCAACGGCTTCTTTGCAACTGCTTCATTGACTGTATCCGACAGCTCCTCGGGTGTGAAACCCCGCAGCACGGAAACGACGCCGTCGTGGCGGCTAACAGCATGAAATCGCAGGGGAAATGAAGCGAGCCATAGTCCCGCGGCCGCGATCCAGCTGCGCCTGAGGTCTCCACGCTCCGGTCGGCGAAAGGGAGTCGTAGCGCGTCACCGCAGACCGTGAAAGTCACCGCCGGCCTGCTCGCGCGCGTGAGCTCGAGCGCCGAGTCCAAGCCGATAGTCGTCAGGTCAACGCCATTTTCCCTCGCCAGCACTCTGGCGCGACACGGGATGTCGCCCAGGCCCGTTCCCACATCCAGAAGCGTGGCGCAGCGAGGAAGGTCGCCAATCGTCTGCTCGATCTCGTAGAGAGCAGAGCTGAGTCCGCCAAAGAGAGCGTTGGCGCGCGCGACATCGGCAAGCGACCGTGTCTTGAGAGCGGGATCTATGTCTGGCGAATCGAGAATCTCGACGCCGCGCCTCCGCGAAGGTGTAAGCAGCGCGGCCACGAGCTAATGCTCCAGCTGGGCGTAACCGCCCCGATAGTACATCAGTGGCGATCCGTTCTCCGCGCGGGTGGCTTCGACTTCCGCCACGATTATGGTGTGGTCGCCGGCGTCGTGCAGCGCGGACCTGTTGCACTCGATGATTCCGAGAGCGTCGTCGAGCACGGCAATACCGTTCTGAGTTCTCGAAAACCCAACCCCCTCGAAGCGATCGATATCCACGATCGAGAATCTGCGAGCGATCTGTTCCTGCTTGGCGGAGAGGATGTTGACGACGAATTCAGGCGCGCTCGTGAGCGCGTCGTAAACCGACGCCGTCTTTTCGATGCAGATGAGGACGAGCGGAGGCTCGAGGCTAACGGAGCAGAAAGCGCTCACCGTCATTCCCTGGTCGGATCCATCCGCCCCTTTGGTCGTGACTACCGTCACCCCCGATGGGAATCTGCCAAGTGCGCTGCGAAACTCGTCTGGACTGACGCTCAATTTCTTAGTGCCGGAGAGATGAAGAGCTTGAATAGAATGCGCGGATTGAGAGCGACTTTGGCGGGGATGAAATCCCCGGCCACGCCAACGAGTAAATCGGCCAGGTCTTTGTTGCGGGAGAGAGCCTTCGCGGCGTTGTTGAGGAAATAAGGATACGCTATGGCCATGCCGACGATGCGCTCCAGCTTCCACTTTCCGCCAAATTCGCTCCGGCGTTTGGCCTCGTAGCCGGCCAGCACGCGCTTCTCATCGCTTTGTGCGCCGCGAAGAGCTTCGGCGATGAACGGCGCGAGCAGCTCGCCGCCCCGGAGCGCCGGCGCCCACGCGGGCCGTGATACCGTGGCAAAGGGCCCCGTCGCGCGCACATCCGTTACGCGCTCTGCGCCGCCGAACCGCTCGGCCAGGTGTGGGCGGTCTGCAATCCACTGCTCGAGAAACTCCGCACGGCCTTCTCCAATCTCCTGCGCGCGCGAGATGGGAACGACCACCGCTACGTTCATGAGGCCGAGCCCGACGTCTACGATGCCGAAATAGCCGTGGCGGTCGACGTGCATTTCGCCGAGGGCGCCGACACCGCGGACGTCTCTGTAGTGCGCGACGAGTGCGAGGCGTTTCGGAAAAATTCGACTCGTGTGAGTCAGGCCAAGCCGTTTCCCGACAACCGAGCGAAGGCCATCCGCGCCGACTACGTACCGGCTGGTCAAAGCTCGCGCGCCTCCGTCCGGCCCGATCACGTTTGATCCTTGCTGACGTCAGTCACGCGCACGAGCTCTTCGACGCGCGCACCGGCGCTCCTCGCTCCATTGAGGACGATCTCATCGAGAATGGTTCGCCGAATAGCGAGACCATAATCCCGAAATGGGCGAAACCCGTGATTCGCCGCAAATTCGCCGTCCGCGTGGTGGCCGTCCGGCGCGCGGATCCTCATCCCGGACAGGTGGGCAGGGGACGTTCGCTCGATCTCGTCGAGAACATTCATGGCGGATAGAATGCGCGACGCCTGCGGGCTCAGATACTCGGCGCAAGTCTTGTCGCGGGGAAACTTCGCTCTGTCGAGCACGAGGACGTCAACGCCTTCCCGCGCCAATGCGTGAGCAGTTGAAGCGCCAGCCGGACCCCCACCAACGACTATGACTTCGGCGTCGAGAGCTGGAGCCACTCGTTAACCGACGGCGCGGGCTACCCGCTGGAAGAGCCCCATGTATTGCCAGTGCGGACGCGGCAGGCGAAGAACTGAGGCCGCGCGTGTGAGGTACGGCAGTACGACGGACCGCGAGTCCGCCGAGAACATGAACCGTGGATGATCGGCCGCGAATCGTTTGAGACGGGCGACCGTCGCATCGAACTGCAGAGCGTTTGAGAAGTAGAACGCTGGATCCAGCAAAGTGCTGTTCGCCGGAACGACACCCTCTCTGATCGCAATGCGGTGCAGCGTCGTTCCCGGATAAATACGCAGACCGACGGTTAGATAGACCGCGTCACCTCTCTGGAGACGCCAGGCCGCGAATGACAGAGTCTCCTCGAGAGTTCTCGGGGTTTCGCCCGGTCCCCCCACGAGAAAAATCCAGAGCGTCTTAATCCCGTGCTTCTCGACGCGCTCGGCGACTTCGCGCACTTTCGCCGCGTTGAATCCCTTCTCCAGCTTCTCCAGCACGTCGTCGCTCGCACTCTCGGCGGTGATTCCCAGCGACCGGAAACCCGCGGTCTTCATCGCCCGCAACAGCTCGGACGACGCCGTAGCGGGCGTGAAGTTCGTCGTGTCGAGCTGGACTCGGAGCTTTCGGCGCGTGATCGCCTCGCAGGTCTGGATTGCGTGGCCCGGTGGCGAGTTGAACGTCGAATCGACGAAGTCGAAGTGACGAACGCCGGCTTTGATTTTCAGCTCTTCGATCTCGTCGGCCACAAGCTCCGGATCGCGCGTCCGATATCCCCAACCCTCGACGTTTCTGTAGGTGCAGTACACGCACTTGTAAACGCACCCGCGCTTGGTCTGGATCGGAATCGTCGCGCCGTGGCGCTGGTACCGCGCGAGATCAATCCAGCGGTGAAGCGCGGGCGGCGGCAGGGAATCGAGATCAGCGTCCTCACCTGGTGGGGTGAACACCACGGTTCCATCTCGGTCGCGCACCAGACCCGGCAGCGCTTCGATCGCCTCTCCCGACGTCAACGCGTTGATGAGCGCGACGCTTGCCCGCTCGCCGTCGCCCGCCACGGCGTAGTCCACGCCCAGATCCCGAAAGAGCGCTTCGGGAGCGACGCCGAACGCGGCGCCGCCGGCGATCACTCGCGCATCCGGTGCGGCCGCGCGCAGCGCCTGGAGGATTCCGCGCGCTTCGGGAGTATAGTGGCGGAGCGCGATCGCATCGCTGTTGTCGATGTTTCGAACGGAGACACCGATGATGTCCGGTCTGAAGCTCCGCGCCGCCTCGCGGGCCGCCGCGGCGGGATCTCTGGCAAAACAGAGATCCAGAAAACGGACCTGGTGTCCGGCCGCATCCAGCGCGGAGGCGACGCACGCGAGCCCGTTGGGTACAACCGGATACGGTTGTCGCTCGCGGTTCGTGCTAACGAGGAGCACGCGCGCCCCCCCATCGCTGCCAAGAGTACTGCCTTGCATGACCTCCACCTTCCCGATTGCTCGCGTCGTCTACGAGAGAAGTAAAGCTATCAACGCCCCGACACCCGAGCAGACGGCATTCACCGCATCGTTGTCGAAGCCGACGACCCCACCGGCGTGCCGAGTAGGAATACCACAATCGTGCACGAGACGTTCCGTGGACTTCGCGCACGCGTCGCACCAGCGGCGGGCTTGCGCTGTGGCTCCCAGAACGGAATCTGTCAGGGCCCCCGCCATTCCGCCCAGTGCCGCGGCGGCGAACGGAACGGGCCAGTGGGCCAGCGCCGCCGCGGCCGCGACGAAGATCGCTCCTCCGGCTGCCGCCAGCGTGCCGACCAGGGTCACTCCGCCGGAAGTTCCAGGCGGCACTCTCTTTCCGGAGGCTATCGAGATCGGCTCGCCGCCGAATAGTGTGCCGATTTCGGTGGCCCATGTGTCAGCCGCCGCGGCCGCGAGCGCGCCTATGCCCACAGCCTGCCACACCGGCGACGGGAAGATGATGTAACCGAGGGCGGCCACTGCGTAGATGCCGCCGTTCGCCAGCACCTGTCCGGCATCACGCTCATCACCTTTTTGCACGACGGGGCCCAGAAGCGTCGCCTTCCTTCCCTCTCCGAGCTTCGAGAGAGCGCTGGCGCTAACGAACACCGACAGCAGTAGAAATCCCCAGCTCCATCCGGCCGCAATGGCGAGCGCTCCCACGACCGTGCTCGTCGCGGCGCCAGTTTTGGAAAGAGTATGCGCGCGACGCGCAATGACTGTAGCGGCGACGGCGAGCACGACGCCGGCGATCGCCCGGGCGAGCATTTCTCTCAGCTGATGCGACCTCGTCAATCGAAATGAATCGCGGAAGCACTCGACTTCCTGCTTGAAGGCGATTCGGGCGGCGGTTAGCTTGCGCTCTCCCCTACGAACTAAATGCCCGGTACCGTAAACGCGATAGTCCCGCTCAGTCTCCTCGAAGCAGTGCGCTCGGTCGACATCCCTGAAGGAGAGGACGTCGACGTCGAGTACGTGCAGGAGCATCGCAACAAGCGACTGGGCCTGAGCGACACGGTGATCGCGCAGATCCGGCGCTACAAGGAAGCGATGAAGCGCAATCAGCAGATCGCCATCGACGAGGCGATCGGAATCGCGCGCCTAATCGGGCGGCGCTCGGACGCGGAAGGAATATTCGTTCGTGCCGGCAAGATCGTCGCCGATCGGATCTACGAGATGATCTCCGCCACGAGGCGTCAGATCATCCACCTGCTTCCCGGATTTCTCGCACGGCCCCTCGCGTTCCGGCAAGTGAAAAAGGCAGGAGAGAAATACTTCGGAGCTTCCGTTCGCCGCGTCGGCGCCTCGATCGTGTTCGGCGTCGAGGAATCGGTGACGTACGAAGCTGCGCCGCGCGGAATAGGATGCCTTTACTACGAGTCAGCCTTGCGCGAGCTGCTGAAGCTGCTGGTGAACGGTGGCGGCATGATCGACCACGTTCGGTGCCGGGAGAAGGGCGAAGACATCTGTGAGTGGCGCGCCGACTGGCGCGCGGTCAAAACCTCAGAGTAGGAGCCGCGGGTGCTCCAGCCTGAATCGCTCGCGGCGCTTCAGTCGGCGCTTGGCACAGCGGGGGTCGATGGCTGGCTCCTCTACGATTTCCACGGCCTGAACCCTGTCGCGGTAGGCATGCTCGAGCTGCCGGGAATGACCACGCGTCGGTTCTTCGTGTACATCCCGCACAGCGGTCCCCCGGTCGCAATCACCCACGCGATCGAGCAGGGCCCGTGGCTCGAGTGGCCAGCCAAGTGGCGGAAAGAGACGTACAGCAGCTGGCGTGCGCTGGAGTCCCTCCTTGCGGGACTCGTGAAGGGCAAACGCGTGGCGATGGAGTACTCACCCGGTGATGCAGTGCCGTATCTCGATCGCGTTCCCGCGGGAGTGATCGAGATGGTGCGGAACGCGGGCGCGACGGTGGTGACGTCGGCCGATCTCGTGTCGAAGTTCTACGCGGTGTGGAGTGACGATCAGCGCGCATCCCACGAGCGCGCGGCGCGCGCGGTGTCGACGATCGGCCAGCAGGCGATCCGCCTGGCCGGCAGTCAAGCCGACAGCGCTTCTCCGCTCACGGAGTACGCCCTCCAGAAGTGGATCCTGGAGCGCTTCGAGTCCGGCGGGCTCGAGACGGATCACGGTCCGATCGTCGCGATCGGTCCGAACGCCGCCAATCCGCACTATGGGCCGACGGCCGCGAGTTCCGCGACAATTAACCGCGGCGACATCCTGCTCATCGATCTGTGGGCGCGCGAGAAGAATGGTGTCTTCGCCGACCAGACCTGGATGGGATCCCTGGGCGCGCCGAGCGAGCGGGACACGAAAATCTGGCTGGCTGTGAGGGATGCGCGCGACGCGGCGATCTCGCTTCTGCGCGAGCGTCTCGACGCGCATAAACCCGTGCGCGGCGGCGAGGTCGACGATGCAGCGCGGGCTGTCATCACCAAGCGCGGGTTTGGTGAACGCTTCATTCACCGCACGGGACATTCGATCGATCCGCGCGACCTCCACGGCTCCGGCCCGCACATCGACAATCTCGAGACCCGGGAAGAACGCGAGCTCATTCCCGGCGTCGGTTTCTCGATCGAGCCTGGGATCTACCTGCCTGGCGATGTCGGCATGCGGAGCGAGGTGAATGGCTTCATCGGCGCGGATGGGCTGCTGATCACGCCGTCGGACTACCAGAAGGAGATGCTGGTGGTCTAGGGGCGCGGGTGCTGTGGATCGATAAAGTCCCAGACCGCCTGATCTTCCAGTCCGAGCCGCCACAACGCGAACGTCCGGACTCCAAGCTGTCTGGCTTCGCGCACCAGCGTCTCGAGCAGCACGCGGTCACTGATCCACAGATCCCACCCCTCGGGCGAAGTTGCGTGGAGCGTCGCCGAGGCATTGTCTCGCACGAGCGACGTGTTCGTCATCGTCGTCAGCCTGCGCGCGTCGTCGAAGCTGATGACCTCGGTCTCCGCGGTCTTTCGCCAGCGGTAACCGTACAGCGGAAATGCGGCAACTATTCTCGCCGCGCCGACTTCGGCGACTCGGGTGCCGAGCTGGCGCGTGACCCATTCGGGTGACGCGATCGGGCCAGGCGGCGAGGCGCTCCAGTGCTGATCGTACAGCATCGGCATGATGAGATCAGCGGACTGGAGAAGGAGCGCCGCGGGATAAGCCGCGGTGTCACCGGCGGGGACGGCGATGACGACCGTGCTTACGCCGTGAGCCCGCACCGAGTCGGCGACGGCGCGCGTGAAAGCGAGAAGCTGATCGAGATCGCGCGGGGTCATTCCCTCAAAGTCGATTACCACGCCACTGTAGCGGCTGGAATCCACCAGCGATGCGATCGCCCTGGCCGTGACGCCCGTCGCCTGCGCGTCGCTCCCGAGTCCTCGAATTATCTCCGGATGAAAGCGGCTTCCGTTATACGAGGTGATGAGCGCCATTGCGCGCGCGGCCAGCGCCGGCTCCCTGCCGATGCTGTCGTGGTACAGCTGCACCGGAAGAAAGCTGGTCGTGTCGAGCGCGATCCAGCCGGTAATGACGCGCGCGAGACTACTCCCGTGTCGCTCGACCGAAACGTCGCTGCGCTTGTCCCACGGTCCGGTGAATCCCCAGTAGTCCGCGGATCCCTGCGGCGCCGGTGGAAAATGCGCGCACGCGACGAGCAACAGCGGCATCGCGACATGTTTAAAGGAGAACTTCAAGCCCGCGATATCCTTGTGTCGAGAGGGTTCAAACGACAAACTCCGGCGCATGAGACAACTCACAACCTACGCTGCACTCGCCATGCTCGCACCCGCGGCGCTCAAAGCGCAGTCGGCCGCTGATCTCGTCCTCGTCAACGGAAAGATCTACACAGTCGACAACACCCGTCCGTTCACATCCGCGCTGGCCGTTCGCGGCGGCCGCGTACTCTTTGTCGGATCCGATGTTGAAGCCCGAACGCTCGCAAATGCATCAACGAGCGTGATCGACCTGCACGGCGCTACGGTTCTGCCAGGATTCGTCGACGCGCACGCTCACCTGCTCGGACTCGGCAACATGTTGCGGCGTGTGAACGTAGCCGGCTCGACCTCATATGACGAGGTAATCGACCGCGTCAAGGCGTGGTCGAAGGATGTGAAGCCCGGAGAATGGATCCTCGGCCGAGGCTGGGATCAGAACCGGTGGCAGAGCAAGGATTTCCCTACCAACGAGGCGCTCTCGCGCGCGTTTCCCAACAACCCGGTGGCGATTACGCGCGTCGACGGACACGCTCTCCTTGCCAACGCCAAGGCGATGGAGGTCGCGCGTGTCTCGGCCGCGACCGCCGATCCGGAAGGCGGGCGCATCATTCGCCTCTCATCGGGTTCTCCTGCCGGCGTCTTCATCGACAATGCGCAGGATCTGATCGGGCGCGCCATCCCGGCGTCCACGCCGAGTGATATCCGCAAGGCGATCCTTGCCGCGATTGCCGAGTGCAATCGGTGGGGCCTCACCGGAGTTCACGATCCGGGCGAGGATGCTGAGACAATTGGCATCTACGAGCAGCTGGCGAAGGAAGGGAAGTACAACCTCCGCAATTACGTGATGCTGAGCGACCCGGGAGAGCCGGGCTCGCCAGCCACACTGAGGAATCCATATTTGGTGCGCGGACCGCAGAGCGCTCTCTACGATGGACATCTCTGGGTTCGCGCCATCAAGCTTTACGCCGACGGTGCGCTCGGCTCGCGAGGCGCTGCGCTGCTGGCTCCCTATGCCGACGAGCCAACGAACTCGGGACTGCTCGTTTCCAGACCGGAACACATCGAGGCTTGGGCTGAGGCGGGGCTGCGTCGCGGATTCCAGGTGAACGTTCACGCGATTGGCGATCGCGGCAATCGCATCGCGCTGGACGCGTTCGAGTCCGCGTTGAAAACTGTACCCGCGGCGGACCACCGTTTCCGGATCGAGCACGCTCAGGTGATAAGTCCGGAGGACATCCCGCGCTTCGCCAAGCTCGGGGCAATCCCCTCCATGCAGGCGACTCATCAAACGAGCGACATGCGCTGGGCCGAGACGCGGGTCGGACCGCAGCGAATTCGCGGCGCGTATGCGTGGCGGTCGCTGCTGAACACCGGAGTAGTGATTCCCAACGGAACTGATTTCCCCGTCGAGGAAGTCAACCCGCTCCTTACCTTCCACGCGGCAGTCACGCGGCAGGATCCGACGAACTGGCCGGTCGGAGGCTGGTATCCCGAGCAGAAGATGACGCGTGAGGAAGCTCTTCAGTCGATGACGATCTGGCCTGCGTACGCTGGCTTTCAGGAGTCTGTCCTTGGCTCGCTCACACCCGGGAAGTACGCGGATTTCGTGATTCTCGATCGAGATATCATGCATGTGCCGGACACCGAAATACTCGGCGCCCGTGTAGTTTCCACCTGGATCGCAGGCAAGCGGGTGTATGAGGCGAAGTAGCGGCGGAGTCATAGGGAATGCAACCACTCCGCCTACGACGGCACATCGCTTGCCCTTTCATCCAGCGAACATCACTTCGGCTCGACACTAAATGCTCCGCCG
>CAJDUK010000028.1_pt1 | contig 12425 bp, 11 predicted proteins | sample 7390591 | NCBI WGS metagenome assembly CAJDUK01 (sample SAMEA7055672, study PRJEB34461) | soil metagenome | biome: terrestrial ecosystem; feature: Peninsula; material: soil | place: Antarctica | collected 2016
CAGTGCTGCATCACCGCGGAATCGGGCGTCATATCCCTGAGCGACGCAGTCGCCAGAGCCGAGAGGCAATCTTCACAGGTCATTTGCGCAGCTCACTGTAGCTTGGGTGCGTGGCGAGGAATCTCGCCCGGATCGTTGATCGCGCCTTGAACAGATTTGCCCTCACCGAGACCGGCTTCAGCCCCGTTCGCTCGGCGACTTCGGCAGGCGTAAGACCCTGAAGATCGATGAGGTCGAAGATTTCCCGCTGGCGCGGCGGCAGCTCCGAGAACATCTCGCGGATGACCGCGGCCGCGCGCTCGCGATCAACGCGCCCACCCGGATCGGTTGTGTAAACGTCTCGTGACGGTCGCGCCCCCGGTGAAAGCACCAACCGGCTCCGCCGGTTCCGTGTACGCAGCATCTGGTAAGCGGCCCTTCGAGTGATCGCATATAACCACGCCTCGAGCGATCCATCGGAGCGGTATTGCGACAGCTGCCGGTGCGCTCGCACGAATGCTTCCTGCGCGACGTCTTCCGCTTCGTCCGGATCGCGCGCAAACATGAGCGCCCACCGAAACACCGCCGGCTGGTAGCGAGACACGATCGTCGTGAACGCGGAGTCGTCGCCCGCCGCCGCGAGCGATGCCAGCTGGGCATCGAGGGCGTCGACCGCAAGGCGACCCTCGGACGGCCTCATGGGAATCGCGCCTTCACCCCGGTGTTTGCCGGATCGGTAAAGCTTCATGGGCGGGCTAATATACCGTTGTAGGGCTGGAGCCTCTGATGTTGCACTCACGACCTCTCTCCAATAGTGCTACTGTCAGATGATGCCACGACCGGCGGGTGCGTTTACTCGGGGGGAAGGCCCTCGGGCAAGCTTATCCGTTGATCCACACATTTGGCTCAACTGGCCCGAAACTAGCCTCTCATAACAGGACTTCACCCTGACCCGCCTAATGACCAAACTCATCGTCCTTCTGCTCGTCTGCACTGCCTGCGCTTCGGCTCCGGTGAGAACCGAATCGGCTCCGGTTTCTTCGGTTTCATCGGTCCAGGGACCTACCCTCACGGGCGCTGCCGGGTGGGCGGATTCCGCGGCTCGCCTGATCGACAGGGCCACGATCACGAACGATCTCCCAGCCCTGCGCAGCGCGAGATCATTACTGGATAAAGCGCTAATCGCTTATCCCAACGACGCGCTGCTGCTCCACTACCAGGGATACGAGCTCTATCGCGAAGCTAATCTCCTCGATGGACGCGGCGGCGCGGAGGCTGGTGACGTTCCACTGGTTTCGGCGACTGCTCTGACCAAGCTGCAGCAATCACTCGCGGCTGGGCCAATGCCTGAAACCCACGCGCTGGTGGCGATGGTGATGGGAAGAATAATCGGGCTGGATCAGACCAGCGGTCCAAGGCTCGGCCCCCAGATCCCGCAGGAAATGAACGCCGCCGTGCAGCTCGGCCCGACCAACCCGCGCGTCTGGCTGCTGCGCGGAATCCAATCGTTCTATACGCCGCTCCAGTACGGCGGCGGTTTGCCTACAGCAGAGACTCAGCTCAAAAGGGCGGTAGCCTTATTCGCATCCGACGACCCGACCCCGCCCGCACCGTCGTGGGGAAAGGCCGAGGCATATGTATGGCTGGGGCAGGTTCTCCAGAAACAAAACAGGATCGCGGAGGCACGGGCGGCGTATAACAACGCGCTCTCCGTCCAACGCAACTACCCCTGGGTGACCAACTCGCTGTTGCCGTCACTGGACCGGAAATGATCAGCGACGGACTTCGAGTATCGACGAAAGGAAATTGCCGACACCGACTTATTGATTGCGTGGCAGCATCTCGCTCGCGGCGCTAAGGACATCTTATGCAGCATTTCAATCCGATCCGATTCTTTTCCGCAATCGCCCTTGTCACGCTGCTCGCAGCTTGCGGCAAGGATTCCACCGCTCCCGACAACTCCGGCGGCATACCCGGCACCCCAGGGGTGCCGAACCCTCCCGCAACCGATGTATGGCAGGCTGGGGCTCTGACGGCGTGGACTTTTATCGCCAACAATACGCAGGCATCGACGGGACTGGCCAAGTCGCACGAGACTTTCCAGTTCGTAACGACCTGGGACATCGCCAGTCAAATCGCGGCAACGTACTCCGCGCACGAGCTCGGTATCATCGACGACGCCAATTATGACTCGCGCATCAAGAAGATTCTCGCGACCCTGACGACGCTGCCACTCTACCAGGGCGCGGCATTCAACAGATTCTATGATTCACAGACGGGCCAGATGGTGGACCGGAATTTCAAGCCATCGACGACTGGTTTTGGCTGGTCTACCACCGACATCGGGCGGCTGTTGACCTGGCTCCGCGTGTTGGCGGTCAATCAGCCGCAGTATTCCGCGCAGGCGACCGCGATCAAGAACCGGCTCAACATGGGGCGACTGATTAGCGGAGGAACGCTCATGGGAGTGGACCTCGACGCCAACGGCAGCACAATCACCTACGCTGAGACCGGACTTGGATACGAGCAATACGCAGCCGGTGGGTTCGCGCTCTGGGGAAACCGGGCGTCGAATTCCCTGAATCCTACCGCGAACGCAACGGCAACGACTGTCCTTGGAGTGAATGTATGGGTCGATGGACGCGGGAATGCGCGATTGACCAGCGAGCCATACATCATGATGGGACTCGAGACCGGCTTTTGGGCCCCCGCGCTGAAGGATCAGGCGCAGGCGGTACTGGCGGCGCAGAAGGCGCGAAATGACCAGCAGGGCATCATCACGATAGTCACCGAAGATGCCATGCCCGATGCGCCATATTACTTCTATTACTACAGCGTCTATCACAGCGGAAAGACATTCGTGGTCGAGGGGCCTGGTTACGGAACGGTCGTTTCCAACCCGCGCTGGGTCAGCTCGAAGGCCGCATTCGCATGGCACGCGATCTTTCCGAGTGACTACACCCTCAAGGCGTTCAACGCGGTCCAGGCTTCGGCGATGCCTGGTCATGGCTGGGGCGCCGGGGTCTACGAAGGCACTCTGAAGCCGACCGGCTACGCGACCCTGAACACCGCGGGAATGATCCTCGAAGCGGTGCTGTACCACAAACTCGGAAAGGCATTCCTGTCGCAGCCGATTAGCTAGAGGAGCGAGCGGATCCAGCCTCCGTCGACAGCGATCGAGCTGCCGGTGATGTAGCTCGCTCGCTCGGAGGCCAGGAAAGCGGCGAGCGCGGCGAATTCGCGTGGCTCGCCGAGTCGCCCCATGGGGATTTCCTTTTCCCATTTGGAAACGATGTCCGTATCGGAGGCCCCCGCCTTCCCGCTGGCGGCGCGAGCCAGCTCCTGAACGCGGTCGGTCCGAGTGTAGCCGGGTAGCAGGTTGTTCACGGTGACGCCGAACGGTGCGACCTCCGTCGCCAGCGTGCGAGCGAAACCAATAACCGCCGCGCGCAAGCTGTTCGATAGCATCAACCCGTCGATGGGCTGCTTTGCGGCAATCGATGTGACGTTGAGGATTCTTCCCCACCGCCGCTCCTTCATGCCGGGCAACGCCGCCCGTATCAGCTCGACCGCGCTCTTGAGGAGCAGTCGCGTGGCCGCATCCCACATCTCCGGGGTCAGAGTCTCGAACGACCCGGAGGGCGGTCCTCCGGAGTTGGTGACGAGAATATCGACCTGACCAAACTCTTCGAGCGCGACCTTCACCACCCGCGCTGCGTCTTCTGGATCCGATACATCGGCAGCGACATCGACGACCTTCACGGGCGCCCTCTGGCGGATTGAATCCGCTGCCTCCTCGAGAGCTTTCTGTCCCCGCGCGCAAATCACCAGGTGCGCGCCTTCGGCTGCGAGCTCCTCGGCCACCGCTCGACCAAGGCCTTTGCTGCTCGCTGCTACGAGCGCGACTTTCCCGCGAAGACCCAGATCCATCTAGCGCCTCAGATAGTCGTCTTTTTTGTCGAGCCAATCCTGCCGAGGCGGACTGAAGACGTCGACGTCGAGCGTTTCTTCCAGGGCTTCAGCCTTGTGCGGCACGTTCGATGGAATGAGCAGCACCTCACCGGCTCTGACCGTTATCTCCGCGGACCCATCTTCGCCGATCCAGAACTTGAGCGCTCCCTCGAGGATGTAGGTGAGCTGCTCGTTGTCGTGCGAATGCTTGGGAACGATGCATCCCTTCTTGAGATACACGTGCGCCAGCATCATCCGGTCGCCGGTGATCAGCCTGCGCTCGAGCATGTCGGAGACGCGCTCCTTTCGCATCGAATCCCAGCGGTAAAAAGTGCATTCAGTTTTCGAAGGCATGTGCCTCGTGTCCTTGTGAAAGCGCGCTCATTGGCGAGCGAAGAGGGTGTTACTGCCGAGCTCCATAACCCGTCTTAAAAGGAGCAGGCACCGGGCCGTTTCCTGGTCGGAGCTTGATGCAAGTCAGGCCGGCTTCACGTCGAGCCAATCCCGTCCGACAGCCATTAGTGCTGCCGAATGATCTCCCGTCACAACGCGCTCTGTCAACAAACACGCGCAGCGTAGGAGCGGCGGTCGATCCCGATCGAGAGCCTGGCGCAACGCAGCAAAATGAGGAATCGTATGGCCGAAAAAAGCCTGCTTTTCATAGTAGCACTCGTGGGCCTGACGGCTTGCGCAGGCGATGCCATTGCGCCGGATGGAGCCGTGAACGACAGAACAATTGGTCCGACGGACGCGCCGCCTGTTCCAGTGATGGGCAATCCCATCGTCGGTGCGGCGTTCTGGGTTGACCCCGGCTCGAACGCGAAGCTGACCGCTGATACGTGGCGCGTTACGCGTCCCGCCGATGCCGCGGCGATGGACAAGGTCGCGTCGAATGCGCAGGCTCAGTGGTTCGACGGCTCGAGCGCCGACATCTTCGCAGCCGTCAACAACGCGGTTACGACCGTCAGCAACGCCGGCGCGATTCCGGTCTTGGTGGCTTACAACATTCCTCACCGTGATTGTGGCGGACTCTCCGCCGGTGGCACGACCGTCGGCGGATACATGGCGTGGATCGAGGCTTTCGCGAACGGTCTCGGCGGCAGAAAGTCGGTTGTCATTCTCGAGCCTGATGCGCTGACCGCCATGAATTGTCTCTCCGCCGCGGATCAGACGACGCGAGTGAATCTGATCCAGTACGCGGTGCAGCTGCTGCGCGCCCAGGGCGGCGTCGTCTACCTCGACGGCGGAAACTCGGCGTGGAAATCCGCGAGCGATCAGGCTGCACGCCTCACGCGCGCCAACGTGGCGGCTGCCGACGGCTTCTTTCTCAACGTCTCGAATTTCCAGTACACCGCGAACACGATCGCCTACGGCAAAGCGGTTTCCGACCGCGTCGGCGGAAAGCATTTCATCATCGATACGAGCCGGAACGGCCTCGGACCAACGCCCGACAATCAGTGGTGCAACCCGGCTGGCCGCGCGCTCGGGCTTCCGGCGTCGACTTCGACCGGGGACGAGCTCGTCGATGCGTATCTCTGGATCAAGACGCCCGGCGCATCGGATGGCTCGTGCAGTGGCGCTCCCGCGGCCGGAGTATGGTGGGCCGACTACGCGCTCGGCCTGGCGCAGCGTAGCCCGATCTGAGAGCAGAGCATCAAGACAAAAAAGCCGGAGCAATCGCTCCGGCTTTTTTTTGGACATCAGCCGCTAGAGCCTACTCTGGAGAAACGGATGCCCGCGCAGGTTGTAGGCGGCCGCTTCGAGTATCAGGGCGGCAGTGTTCAGGCTCGCATCCCCGGTCGGCTTGAGTGTGCCTTCGTAAACGCCGGCGCCCCAGCCCTTGCCCGGAATCAGGGATGGCTGGACCGCCTGGAGGACGAGCATCGTATATGGTGAGGGCAGCAGCGCGTGCCAGGCGAACGCGGCCTTCGAGCTGATCCAGCGCGGGCTTTCGACGTACCCTTGTCCGGAATGAGCGTCGACGGCGAAGGTTCTGCCCTGTCGGTAGACATCGTAGTAATAGAAGTACCAGGGCGGATCCGGGAGCGCGTCTTCGCTGACCATCGTGATGGTGCCGGTGCTCTTGTACCGCGCCTCCTGTGCGGCCAGGACGCGCCACGCCTGCTGCCGTAGCTCCGGCGAGTACCACCCGGTTTCCATTCCCATCATTATGTACGGCTCGCTGGTTATCCTTTCGTCGCCACGCTTGTCGGCAACAATGGATACTCCGAATACGCTAACCGGCTGCGCGTTCAAGCGCGCGTCCAAAGCCTTGTCGGCGCGGTGTCCCCAGACCGCGAGTCCCGCGGCCGCGTATTGTTCGTAACCCATGCGGCCTTCGGTGTAGACGCGCATTTGCCCGGTTCGTGGCTCAACGTCCTGACCTTTTAGGTACCCGTCACCGTCGATCAATCGGCCAAAGTTGAGACGGTTGACGATCGCGGTCGCCTGGGGCGCGAACTGCGGCTGATTGACGGCGATGATTCTCAGCCACGTGAGAAGCCGGCCAATGTCTGTGACCGACCAGCCGTAACCCTTGGACGAAATCCGCTGGTTGCGGTCGACCATCCGTCCCGTCTTTGAGTCGTATGACTTGTTGAAGGCCGCTCCGTCGAAAAGCTCCATCGTCGAGAGCGTAGTGAGCCCCCGTTGGATCCTCTGGTTGTAGACGGCGTCGCTGACCAGACCGAGCTCGTGCGCCGAATACGTGGCCGCGAAGGTGCTCGCAACGTCCCAGATGGTTACGTACTGATAGGTATCGTGAGCGCGGGCAAGTCCCGTGGAGGGCTGGTAGTTGCGTTCGACGAACGCCCATGCGATCCGCGCTCCGTTCAAAAAGAGCTGTCGCTCATCGACGACGTTGGCGCTCGGAGGCGAGGCGACATCAGGGGGCGGGGTCGGCGGCCGTGCCGGCGTCTTGGCGGGACGAGTAGGTGGTTTCCTGGCCCTCTTCGTCTGCGCGTCTGAGCTCGAGGCGCAAACTACGAATGCGACGGCGATCATCGCGAATATCCGGCTATTGAATCGCATGTATCACTCGGTAGGGAAAGAAAGGCCTCTTGCGCTGGGTGTTGCAGGAACTTTGCCGCCCGCCTACGTGCCTATGGAATTTGGGTCTAGAGGGCGGGAGTTAAGTGTCGAAACACCGGTGTGAGCGGGTTTGTACCCGCAAAGGTACGAATCTGGCATACCCAAACCCTCGCTCATACGCAGCACGACGCCCGGACGACCAGATCGCATCGGGGCGGACTGCGCATTGGAGCTGGAGAACTAAAACTGAGAGAGAAATTATGAAACTGATCAACCATCGGAATGCGGTTCTCGCGGTGGCGACGTTTGCGATGTTCACTGCGGTTGGACGCACCGCGGAAGCGCAGCTGGGCCAGCTTCACCCGTCGTTCTACGGTTCTGCGGAGGTCGACACCCGAAATACGCAGTTCTATCTGCTCGGGATGTACCTCGGGACGGGCGGCCTGGGGTGGTCTCCGTACTTCAATATCAACACCTACGCGCTTCACTATCGTATCCGGACCGTCCCGGTCCAGGACCGATGGCTCACCGCGATTTCGCCGACGATCGGCATGGCGTACGCTGCCCGTACTGGCGGCGTCTCGTTCGGCGTCGGCTATGCCTGGGTTCACAACCCAAATCCTGGGGCTCTGGGCGCCGAAGGCGGCGGGAGCAATGGCGTGACGGCGAGTTTTGGAGCTTACCACAACGGCACTGGCCGGCGGGCGATGCACACCCAGCTGCTCTCCAACTACAATTTCGGCAGCCAGTACTTTTGGGGTCGCGTGCGCGGCTCGGTGCCATTGGGATACTCACGGGCGCATCCAACACGCGTCGGGCTGGAGTTTGTCGGACAGGGCGGGGGCAAGAATGGCAATACGAGCAACTCTTTCCAGGTTGGGCCCACGCTCGAATACGCGTGGACTCCGAACTTCAGAACCACCGGCGTCGTCGGCTACAAGTCGGTCGGGGGTAGCGGGTTCTCCGGAAGAGAGTCGGCCGCTTACTTCAAGCTCGAGTTCTCGTTCTCTCCGTGACCAACTGACGAGAGCGGCAAGCAAGAATCCCCGGGCGTTTGCCCGGGGATTTTTTTACGGCGGTGAAGGAGCCGCTTCCGGACGGCGAACCAGCATCTTCTCCAGCTGCTGCTTCACGTCCGGCCATTCTTCGTCGAGAATGCTGTAGTAAATGCTGTCGCGATAGCGCCCGGTCCACATCAAAGTGTGCTTGCGGAGGACCCCTTCCTCTTTGGCCCCAATCCGAAGCATTGCCTTCCGAGATGGCGAGTTGAGCACGTCGGTCTTGAGCTCGACCCGGACGCAGTGGAGCTTCTCGAACGCGTGAGACAGCATCACGTACTTCGCTTCGGTATTGATTGCGGTTCGCTGCCACGGGCGAGCTATCCACGTCCAGCCGATCTCGATCCGCCGATTGGCGGGATCGTAGTTGCCAAATCTGGTGCTGCCAATGATTCGTCCGGAGCTGCGCTCGATCGTGACGAAAGGCAGAGTGGTTGTTTCGAGCTGGAGCGCCAGCGCGGATTCCATATAGCCCCGCATTTCTTCGGGCGTCCGGATCATCACGGTAGTGAAGCGCCAGATTTCCGGATCGAGTCCGATCTCACAGAGGGCACCGTGGTGCTCGAGCGTCATCGGCTCGAGCCGCACGAAATCTCCCTCGAGTACTACGGGCTCGAGTGGCCCCGCAGCCCGACTCACCTACCCGCCCGCGGGAGTCGGTGAAGTCAGTGGCACCACGGGATGCTTCAGATGGAAACCCGTCGCTTCCTGATAGGCGCGCGCAACGGCGAGCGCCTTCCCCTCTTCGAAGAGGCCGGCGAGGAACGTGAGCGAGACCGGTGTGCCATCGTCACGGAATCCGTTGGGGACGATCACGGCTGGATGTCCGGTAAGGTTGGTCGCCACCAGCTGCGACAGGTTGGCGGCGTTGGTCGGAGTCACTATCACGTCGACTTTGCGCATCAAGTCGTCCCACAACAGAATGGCAACCGACCTGAGCCGATTGGCGTTCACGTAATCGACGGCGGGGATGAAGCGCGACGTGCGAAACGAATTCGGCCAATCGAACTTTCCCTGCTGTACGAGGAGCTTGTCGCGATCGGACCTCGTGAGCTCGTCGAACGAAGCCGCCGCCTCGGCGCTTAGAATCAGGCGCATCGCATCGTAAGGAAGATCCGGGAGATCGACGGGAATGAGATTGATCCCGAGCCGCTTGAAGACATCGAGCGCGGCGTCGTCGAATTTTTTGCTGCCGTGAAGCGTGCGCTTCGGATCGGCGGGGTCGGTGAGCGGGGTGTCGAACGCCGATTTCACGTATCCAATTCGCAGGGTCTTCGGCGAGAGGTTGGCATCCCAATGGAAGTCGGCCGGGATGATGGTGTTGTCCTGACCATCGGGTCCGTAGATGGCGTCGAGAACGAGGGCGCAGTCCTCGGCGCTGCGGCAGATCGGACCGAGCTTGTCCATCGTCCACGAGAGAGCCATGGCGCCGGTGCGCGGAACTCTGCCGAAGGTGGGACGAAGTCCGGTCGTCCCGCACCGAGTGGAAGGCGATGAGATCGACCCGAGTGTCTCGCTTCCAATCGCAAAACCGACGAGACCCGCCGCTGTAGCGGAGGCAGGGCCAGCCGAAGATCCGCTCGAACCTTGATCGACCTTCCATGGATTCTTGGTCGTCGCGCCGAACCAAATGTCACCCTGGGCGAGCTCGCCCAGCGTCAGTTTGGCGACGAGCACCGCACCAGCCGCGTCGAGCCGCTGCACAACGGTGGCATCGGCATCGATTACCTGGTCCTTGAATGGTCCCGCGCCCCAGGTCGTCTTGTAGCCACGGACGGCGAGAAGATCCTTCGCGCCCCAGGGAATGCCGTGCAGCGGTCCGCGATATTTCCCGCGGCTCAACTCCGCATCCGCCGCGCGCGCCTTTTCCAAAGCCCGGTCTTCGGTCAGGCTGATTACGCATTTCAGCACGGGATCATACCTCTTGAGTCGAGCGAGGTACATCTGAGTCAGCTCGACCGACGTGACGCGCTTTCGGCGCACCAGCTCGGATAACTCGGTCACCGGAAGAAACGCCAGCTCCTCCACATCCGCGCCGCGGGCTCGGGCAGGCACCTTGCTGCGCACCATTGGCCGGTGCATGGGCGCGGGGATTTTCTTACCCGGTGGTCGTGGATCGAAAACGATTGCGGGGCTCACGGAATTGGCCAGCGAGACCTTGTGCAGAGCCTCGATGCGCTGCTCCTGTTGCTTCAGGCCGTCAAGCATCAGTTCACGCTCAGCAGGGTCGAAGTGGAGCCCCGCAACTTCCTCCGCGCTCGCGATCGTCTCGACCGTGATTTCCGCGCCGGCGGCCAGCTTCGCCCAGAGCACTCCGGGAAACAGCGTCGAGCTGAGACCAGCTCCCGCGAAATATCCCATGAACGAACGGCGGTCGAATGTCGTGCTCATGCCGGTCAATTCCTCCGTGTGTTCCTCGACCCCTTATCTAACGCGCGGAATGGCGCGCGCTAGATCTGCGACTTACTGAACGCCGGCTGTCCGTCGAACTCCTGGAGCTTTTCGATGTGCATCCACCGATACCGATTTCCAATGGCCGCCAGCAAGGCCAGAATGTCGGCGTCCGAGGGCTCGGAGCCGGAATTGCGCGGCACGAACCGGCAGCGAAAGTGGTCAACGAGCGACACTCGTCGATCACTGGACGGAAATACCATCGCTCCCCGATTCGTAATCATCTCCAGACGCAGCGACGACGTGCTCGCGAGCTTGTCGAGACTCGTCGCCAGCGGCTTCGGCTCGAGGTCAGATTCCACATAGATGTCGACGCCGCTGACGCGACGGCTCTTTGCCGTGACGATGTTCACCCCGAGCTGCGCCTTGGGAAGCTCCACCGTTTTGTAATCGCGAGGAGGACTGACCTTCGAGCGGTTGCCCAGATTCGAGATCACCGCTTTGGTAAAATCCGTGGTCGATGCAGGATTCTGCACTCCCATCATGTCGCTGGTCCGGATTCCGCTCTCCAGCGTCACGAGCACCGCCTGTTCGACGTCGTTCGCGGCTTTGCCTTCTCCAATGTGCCGCAGCATCATCGCCGCGCTCAGCACGAGTGCGGTAGGGTTCGCCTTGTTCTTGCCGGCGATGTCCGGCGCCGAGCCGTGCACCGCCTCGAAAATCGAAACGTCGTTGCCGATGTTCGCAGACGGGGCGAAGCCTAGTCCTCCGGTCAGGCCGGAAGTGAGATCGCTCAGGATGTCGCCGTTCATGTTCGTCGTCACGATCACGTCGAACTGCTCGGGCCGCATCGCAAGCTGGTGCGCGCAGTTGTCGATGAGGATGTGCTTGGATACGATCGATGGGTACTGAGGAGCGAACTCCTCGAAGGTCCGCTGAAGGAGGCCTTCGGTGAGCTTCATGATGTTCGACTTCGTAGCGCAGTGAACGCTCTCGCGTTCTTCGGCGATGGCAAACGCGAACGCCAGCTTGACGATCTTTTCACAACCCTCGCGCGAAATGAGCTTGAGGCCCTCCGCCACGCCGGGAGTCTGCATGTACTCGATCCCGGCGTACAGGTCTTCGATGTTTTCGCGGACGATGACGATGTCGAGCTTGCGGCCGGTGAATGCTGTTTGGACTCCCGGTAGCTCGCGCACGGGGCGGATGTTGCCGTACGTCTCGAAGAGGGTGCGGAGGGTGACGTTCGCGCTCCTGCCACCGTATCCGAGGGGAGTCTCGAGTGGTCCCTTGAGCACGACGCGAGTGCGCTCGATCGACTCTATCGTCTCTTTGGGAATTCCGGTGACGATTCCTTTCTGGAACGCGCGCGCGCCGGCCTCGCACTTCTCGAATTCAACCGCGGCGCTGGTGGCGTTGATGATCGCCAGTGCGGCGTCAACAACCTCCGGCCCGATACCATCGCCAGGGAGTATGGTTATCTTTCGTTTTGTAGCTGTCATCAGAGGAAGTTAGTCCCTCTGCGAAGTCGTTTCTACCGCGCGCGTAGCTCAGTTGGATAGAGCGTCGGCCTCCGGAGCCGAAGGTCGTGGGTTCGAGTCCCGCCGCGCGCATTTTCGTCCTTCAGTTTGTGGTCGTGTGGATTCGGGATCACTGCGCGCGGCGTACCAGAGAGCGGGCGCGCGCACAGTTGCATCGCGCGCGGTGAGTTCGACGCGCGTGCGGTTACAGATCTATGTAGGAGAGGCGGGGTGTCCTCGTAGCGGCTTTGCAAAGCGAGCGCGAGGAGGAGACCCGCGACCGAGCGGAGCGAGGGAGCGTAGTGAGGGGCTCCGACCAAGCGAGCGTAGCCGCGAAGAGGATACCCCGCCTCGACCCAAGCAGAGATGCTGCGGCAACGCACAAGCTGAAAGCTACGCGGACTTGAGCGCCTGGCCGACCTGAGTCAGTGATTGGCGCGCGTCGCCGAACAACATCCGGGTCTTCTCGTGATAGAAGAGCGCGTTGTCGATTCCC
>CAJDUK010000128.1_pt1 | contig 12048 bp, 7 predicted proteins | sample 7390591 | NCBI WGS metagenome assembly CAJDUK01 (sample SAMEA7055672, study PRJEB34461) | soil metagenome | biome: terrestrial ecosystem; feature: Peninsula; material: soil | place: Antarctica | collected 2016
CAGAACCTCGAAGTACTTCTCACCCGCTATACCCACCTTTACGGGGCGGAAGCTGACTTTGTTGTTGGCGCCCACCACGAACACACCCTCGACGTCGCGCTTCCCGACCTGTTTGGTCGGCGCCTTCTTCGCGAGCGTAAGCGCGGTGTCGGGCTTGACGCTGTCCTCGCGCACGGTGAGCGCGATGATCGGAATCGACAGCGCACCGACTCGGGTTTGGGTGATGATCTTGGCCGTCGAGGAGAAGTCCGGACGAGTGTCAGGCGGAGCGTTCAGGAGCTGGATCGTGACTTCGTAATCGATAGCCTGGTCCGCCGCTCCGCCGGTGCCGCCCGTGGTTCCGGACTTGACCGAGCTGTTCGAGATCTCCGATACGCGGCCAATGAAGGTCGTGTCGGGGAACGCGTCCAGCTGTATCACCGTCGAGTCGCCGATCTTGATCCGCGATACGTCCGTCTCGTCGACCTTGACCTTGGTCTCGAGCACGCTCATGTCGCTGATCGTCAGCATCGTGGCGGCGTCCTTGTTGAACGTGCCCTGAATCGCCGTCTCGCCTTCTTCTACGCTGAGGCGTGTCACGCGTCCGCTCATCGGCGCAACGATCGTCGTCTTGCTCATGCTCGACTGCGCGTCGCGCAATGAAGCGTTGGCCTGATCGATCGCGTGATTCGCCGCTTCGAGCTGTGCCTGCGCGACTTCGGCCTGTGTGCGCAGCTGCTCGACTTGCTCATCGGAGACCAGAGTAGGATTTGCCTTCTTGAGCGCCATCAGGCGGTCGAGGTTGCGCTGCGCCTGAGCGAGCGCGGGTTTCGCCTGCGCCGACTGCGACCGCGCCGATGCAACCGCGGCCGTCGCTCTCTCGACGTTGGCGCGGTACTGGGAGGGATCGATCTCGAGCAGGAACTGACCCCGCGTCACCATCTGGCCTTCCTTCACCGCTAGCCGGACGATCCGGCCGCTGATGTCGGCGCTGACATTGACCTTCGTATGCGGCTGAACCTGCCCGCTCGCCGTCACGGAAGCGACGAGGTCGCGCTTCTGGACCTTCTCGACGCGGACTTCGACCGCCTTGTTGCGGCCTTTCATCGCGCTGGTCACGCCGATGATCACGATCGCGACTACGATCACGCCGGCTACTGACCACTTGGTGCGTTTCTTCATTTGTCGATCCGATTAGCGAAGGGGATGGCCAACGGCACTCTCGAGAATGGCGAAGGCCTTGTGATAGTCGTATATGGTGAGGTCGATGAACGTCGTCGCTCCGATCTTGTAGCGGTCCTGCACGAGCTTGAGCTCCTGCCTCGCCTTCGCCGCGTTCTGCTCCTGCAGCGCGACGGTCTTCTCCGCCGTCGTCACGGTCAGATACGCAGCCGTAACGTCGGCCGTGAGCGCTAGCTCTCTCGCCTTGACGCTGTAGCGCGCGTCGGACCGACTCGCCATGGCCTCCTGCAACCGCTGCTCGCGCGCAAATCCGTCGAACAGCGGGAGGGACAACATCGCACTGAAAGAGCGCGGCGATTTCGTGAAGCTGAACGGAAACCTCGCGTTGTTGTCGCGTATCGCCTGCGCGTCCGCGGCAGTGAAGGCCATCGAGTTGCACAGCGCCAGCTGGTTCGAAAGGTTGAGCGCTGCCCGCACTTCCTCCTGGCGGATGCAGCTGGCACGCGATGCATCCAGCTGCGCCGACGCCTGCGTCACCGGGAAATTCGAGTTGGCATAGCCATAGGTGTAGCCGCCAATCCCGGTCGATAGCGAGAGGGTCGGTGAGTACTCAAAGCCAGCACTCCCGGGTTCTGGTTGTGCGCCGATGCGATCAGCTCGTGAAGGTTGATGTTCAGGGGGACGACCGGGAACTGGCTCACGAGCTTCACGTTTGGCGGTTGGGTAATTCCCATCAGCTGGAACAGTCTGAGCTTCTCGATCTCCACCTGGTTCCTGGCCTTGAGCACCTGAACCCGCTGAAGGCCGAGCGCGACTTCCGCGCGCTGCACATCGAGCTGCGTTCCGGAGCCGACGATCTCCCGCGCCTGCGCCAGAATCAGCTCCTGTTGAGAAGCTACGACGAGCGAGTCCTGCAGGTCGGCGGTCGCTTCAGCCTGCAGCTCCGACAAGTACTGCTGTGCAACGTTGCTGCGCAGCGTCTCGGTGTTGCCTGTAATGTCCGCTTCGACGGCGTCGCGATTGGCGCGTTGGAGGCTGGGCGTGATCAGCGTTGCGCTATTGAGCCGATAGTTGAATCCGATCGAATAGCTGGACTGATTCACATCGGAGCTCGCTCCGAGGCTAGTGCCGCTGAAAATCTGCTGGCCGCCTTGCTGACGCTGCGCGCTGAGCGACGCGTCGACGCTCGGGAGCAGCGCGCCGTAAGCGCTTCGTACCGCAGCGCGCGCGCCGATTCGGTTGTTGAGCGTCTGTTGAAGCACCGGATTGTTGCGGCGGGCCAGCTCGATGGCCTGGTCGATGGTCAAAGTGGTCTGACTCGCTGAATCGCGCGGGACGAGCTGGGCGGATGCCTGCGTGGCAGCTGCAACCAGACCAAAAAGGTACAAGTGTCGCATCATTGAATAGGAAGGTGGGTTTTCATCATCTACGGGCAACTATACAACAGAGTTTCAGCGCGGAAAACACTAGGTTTCCTTAAGATTGAATTAAGGATGTCTAACGCGCCTTGCCGCCGATGAACTCGCCGATCGAATCGAGGTCGGGCCTTATTCCGCCGGCGCCGGAGCCAGGAAGATTCGATCACTGATCTTGGCGAAGATCCGCTCGTACAAGAGCTTGCCTTTGTCCGCGGACGACAGCGATGGCCGGCCGATCGAGCCCGCGCTCCCGCTCGGCACCGTCAGCCAGCCCCGCCTGTAACGTCGGAGCTGTTCGCGGGACATCATGTAGTCCTGCGCCAGATCGAGGTTGACGAGCTCCGGCCTCAGGAACAGCATGATCGACGTGTCGACCTCGTCGCCGTGCATCGCTTCCCTCTGTCCCTGCAGAAGGTCGGAAAGATTGACGCCGAAGATGTCGACGACGCGAACTCTGGCGGCGGTCGTGATCACCGTCGCGAGCGCCTCCTGATGCGGATCGTGCCCGTGCGCCGTGATGAGTATGAACTCGCGGACGCCGGTGGCCTCCCACGAATCGAGCAGGTCGTTGAGCATCCGGTGGAGTGTTTTCTTACGCAGCGACGCGTTCCCGGTGAACCCTCTTTCCGTGTCGACGTTGACTCCGTACTCCACCGTTGGCGCCCTCAACACGCCATATTCCGCTGACAGATCGTCGCAGATGTGCTCGACGATGATCGTGTCGCAGCCCAGCGGCAGATGAGGCCCGTGCTGCTCACACGTCCCAATGGGAATGATGAGCCGCGGATCGTTGCCGAGGATGGCAGTGACCTGCGCCGGGTTGAGCTCCTTGACGCGGAGCGGGCCGGAACTTGGAAGGGGGGAGGGAAGGGTCATCGCATCACCTGGTAGTCTCAATGTAAGAAGCGGGAGCCTGCGGCGACGCGCAATCCTCGCGTTGGCCGCCATCCCGCTCTTCCTGATGGCGATGTGGGTAAGAATTCCCGCGCTGCCGCGCACCGCGGGCACCAGCGGAACGACCGACGGCGAGCGAGCAGGTGCGGCGGAAGGCGCGGTGCGAGCGCTCGAGCGGGCTGTCTCGGACGCCATCGAGAGTCTCGATGAGCGGGCCACGAGCGCGCTCGCGGCGCCGGTTGATCAAGCGCGTGCGTTCGATCATGTCTCCGCGCGCTCTCCGCGAAAGGCGGATGAGTCGGTCGTGCTGTTCGATCACAACCGTCCGCTCGCGTGGTCGGGCGAGATGAGGATCGATCCCGACAGCGTCACGACTCGACTGAGCGTGGCTTTCAGCCCATTCTATACGACGCTCAATGTTGTGAAGTCGCGCGGAGATCGGCGCGCTGTCGCATCGGCAGTCCTTCATGCCGCGCCGCCAGCCGATCGGCTCGCGCAGTCGATTGACTCGCGGCTCGCTCCGGCTCAGGGAGTTGCTTCATACAAGTTCTCCGCGCTCGACGACCGTCGCGGCGGACCGGTGCTTTCATATAGAGGGTCGCCCCTCGTCCGCGTACTGCCCGAGCTCGCCACTAGCGGGGAGACAAGATTCCGCAGGGCGGCGATGCTGCGCGCCCGGGGAACTGTCGCCCTTGTGATCTTCGCGCTCGCGTTCTTCGTCTTCGCGTGGCGGGACAGGCGGACTCTCGCTGACCGGCTCTTCGCGGTCGCAGTTCTTTTCGCCATCACCGCGCTGGTTCCGTGGAATTCGTTCTCGAACACCTCGAGGCTTTTCGATCCGGCGTATTACTTCTCCAGACTCGCCGGCCCCTTCACAGCCAACGCCGCGGCGCTCCTCATAGGCTCGGCGCTGTTCCTCATGGCCGTGTATGCCGTGATCCGGGCTCGGCCTGACGCTCGTTGGCCCCGTGCCTACGCGGCTCTCGGAGCTCTGGTTACGCTCGGGGTGGGGATTCCGATCGCGTCAAACATCGTCCGCGGTATCGGTCAACCACCGTGGGGAACGACGCCCGGACTCTGGCTGTCGTGGGAGATTCCACTGTTTGTATTCCTGTTCGCGGTCCTCCTCGCTGCGTTCTGGATGCTCCGCATGGCGTTGCTGAAACCGGGATCCGTCTCCTTCCGTGCGGCCGTCATCATCGCGTCCCTATCTGCCATGATCGCGCTTGCTGGGTTGTGGTCGACCACCATGCGACAGCGAATGCGTTTGGCCGAGGATGATGTCGCATCGCTCGGCCACGTTGATGACTATGCGCTCCAGTTGACGCGACGCTTTGCGACGAGCCTTGCACTGTCACCCCAACCGAGAAGCCGCGCCGAACTTCTGCGAGTGTATGCGGCGTCGGAGCTCGCGCAGGCGGAATACCCGGCGACGCTTGCCTCCTGGGATCAAAACATCAATGAGCTCGCGGAATTCGCTCTTACTCCCTCAGAGCCGGATTCCAACGTGATCATGAAATCCGTGCGTGAGGCGATCGCGAGCCGCCAAACAGTGACCAGTAGTGTTCTCGGCCCAACGGGGGTTCAGATACTCTCTGCCATTCCGCATGTATCGGGTGGTGCAACCTCGGTGACGGTTCTTCCGCGCACGCGACTGCTCATCGCGAATCCATACGCGGCTCTGTTTGGGATGGCGTCCCCTTCGGGTGGCGACCCTCCTTACCTGTTAGAGTTGACTGATATCGCGCCCGCCGTCGCAGCCGATACGGCCAAGGTCAGATGGCACCGTTTGGGCGACGAGCTTTACGGCGACCGCCTTGTCTCAACTTCGGCTGGTACCATGCGGGCTCGCGTGGCGATCGATCTGCGCTCCCTATGGGCACGTGCGGAGAGGGGGATCCTCGTACTCCTCCTCGACGTACTCCTCGCCGGTCTTTTCTGGTTGCTCGGCGCGATGGGGGAGAAGGGCTTCCTCCGATGGCTGCGCGTGCGTGCGGCGCACTGGATCTTCACGTATCACGCGCGTCTGACGCTCGCCCTCTTCGCGTTCTTCGTAATTCCAGCCGCCGCGTTCGCGATATGGTCTTACCAGAGATTGCGCAGCGACGATCTGCAAACGCGCGAAGCGCTCGTTCGTGAAACCCTCCACGCCGTCGTGTCTGCCAACGAGACCAGCCAGCTTTCCGCTGCCGCGCGTCGCTTCGACATTCCGCTCTTTCTCTACTCGAACGGGCTTCTCGATCGAACCAGCGACAGCGTGCTCGATGTCCTTGCCCCGACCGGCCGTCCAGTGCCACCGCCGGTCCAGTTGCGTCTCGGCACGGCGGGTGAGCTGACAGCAGCTTGGGAAGCGACGCTCGGATCGGCCAAGGTGCTTTTCGGGTACAGCGCCGCCATGGGGCCATCGCAGGAGCGGTACGTGCTGGCGGCGCCCGCCCGCAGCGACGATCTGGTGCTGGACAGGCGCCGCCGTGATCTCGGAATGTTGGTGCTGTTCGCTACGGCTGCGGGCGCGCTCGCGGCGCTATGGCTGAGCGGCATCGCCGCGAAGCGATTGGCCAGAGATCTCGAGCTGAGCAGAATCGAAGTGGCTCGCGCGGAGCGCGTGCTGGCGTGGGGCGAGATGGCCAGGCAGGTCGCGCATGAGATCAAGAACCCGCTCACACCCATTAGACTGGGTGTCCAGCATCTTCGGCGCGCGCGCAGCGACCCGCGCGTCGATTTCGACCAGGTGCTCAACGACAACGTCCGACGAATTCTGGCCGAGATCGACCGGCTCGACGAAATTGCGCGCTCGTTCAGCCGTTATGGAAGTGCGCCGGCCGATCTGGCGCCGGCCGTTGAAGTCGACGTCGCCGCGGTCGTGAAGGATGTGGTCGGTCTCGAGCAGATGGGGGATCGCGTCGTGAAGTGGCAGGTTCGCGGAGCGGACCGTCCCATCTGGGCGATGGGGCATAAGGACGAGATGCGCGATGTGCTTCTCAACGTGTTCGAGAATGCGCGGCTGGCAGGCGCTCGTCACGTCGAGATTACGCTGCGCGAGGACGAGGGCAGAGTGACGATAGAGACAGTCGATGATGGCGCGGGCATCCCGCCCGTAGTGTTGCCGCGGATCTTCGAGCCGCATTTTTCGACTCGTACGACCGGAAGCGGGCTCGGACTCGCCGTGAGCCGCCGGCTGATCGAAGCATGGGGAGGCGAGATTGCAATCACGAGTGAAGAGGGGAAAGGGACGAGAGTGCTGATCGTGCTGGTGAGAGGCATGGCGTGACACCGGTCAATCGCGGAGTCGAAACGCCGCGCGCCACGAAGATGCTTCCTCCGCACATTGCGGAATGGCAGCTGCCGCCCGATTGGTCGTGGGGGCCGGGCGGAATGGCCGGCGACTATCGTCATTATCAGGAAGTGGTTGACGCGCTGGGGCGTTCTCTTTCGCTCGTCACTGCGCCCGATCCGGCGCACCACGCGTGGCTATTTGAGGAGGCGAGGCAGCTCGCGCAGCGCAGCCACCCGTCGATTCCCACCACATACCACTACTGGACGTCGTACAAGGATTTGCGCCGGGGTCCGGGCTATCTTCGCCGCTGGGTAACCGGCGAGACCGTCCGCGCGCGTCTGGCAAGACTCGGTGTCGCCGACATTCCTTACGTATTCCAGCTCCTCCGCGGTGGCTGCTCGACGTTGTCGTATCTGCACGAGACCGGCATTGCGCACGGTGGCTTGAACGGCGACGCGCTGTGGACGACGCCGACCGGACGCCTCTGGATGCTCGAGTGGCAATGGGCGGTCCCACGCGAATCAATTCCTTTCGGTGTGCAGCCCGGGAACGGTCCGCTGGAGATACGTTCGATCGAGGCAGCGCGTCCAATGCGCGCGGAGCTGTTGCCGATGCCTCCCGAATGGGAATCGACAGAATGGGTGCCGACACCCGCCAGCGATCAGTGGCAGCTCGCCGCGATGTGCTTCACTGCGCTCACCGGTGAGACGCCGCCGTGGCGGGAGATTCCTCCCGTAAAGCTGGTGAGGCCCGAGACTCCGGAATCCATGGCCTCCGCGCTCGACCGGGCGCTGTCCCTCGATCCCGCTGATCGTTTCTCGTCGCGCGGGGATCCCTCGCGGGCCGTGGCGATGGTGCGAGGCGAGCCGGATCGAAGCATCGATGAATCAGCGGAAGCAAGGATGCGATGGGCGGTCGGCGATGACTACGAGATCCTTTCAAAGCTCGGAAGCGGCGCCTTCGGCACGGTCTGGCGCGCGAGAGATCTGTCCCTCGAGCGTGAAGTCGCGTTGAAGGCGCTCCATCCGGCGATTGCGCGCGATGACAAAGCGGTGCGCTCGTTCTGGCGAGAGGCCAAGCTCGCCGCTCAGCTCGCGCATCCGGCCATCGTCCCGATCTATGACTGGGATTCGAGCGGGGATCTATCGTGGTACACGATGGAGCTGGCCGAAGAAGGATCCGTGGCGAGCCTCGTCGAACGCTCTGGCCCGCGCCAGCTCGCCGAGATCGCGCCGCACGTCACGCAGGTTCTCGACGCACTGTCAGTCGCCCACGCCAACGGAATTCTTCACCGCGATCTGAAGCCCGAAAATATTCTCATCGATCGGTATCAGCGGTGGCGGATCACTGATTTCGGAATTGCCAACGTGACGGGCGAAGATGTTGCCGGCACTACCGGAACGCCGGCATTTGCGGCGCCCGAGCAGCTCCTTGGCGAGCCCCAGGGTCCCGCCGCGGACTATTTTGCGCTGGCCGCGATCGTCTATTTCGCGCTGACTGGCGAGCCTCCGTTCGGCGAGGGCGATGGCAAGACGATTCTGGCCGCCCAACTCGGCGAGCGCGCGGACCTTGGCGCCTTCCCGACGGTCCTTTGCAACTGGTTCAAAGCTGCTTTCGCGCCGAATCCCGAGGACCGATTTGTGGACGGATTGGAGATGCAACGGGCATGGAAGTCCGCGAGTGACAAGGTCCTGGCCAGGCGCCGCGGGTGGTGGCGGCGCGTGGTTTCGTAGCCTTTTTTGCCGGAAAACCCCTATTTCCTTTTGGAAGTCCTTCATTTCCTTTTAAAGTCACGTAACTTCCCCGTCAGGGCACGTTGGCTGGCGTGGCACTTGCAAGCCGATCGGCCCACGACGAGTACGGTTATCCGCAGTAGCAAATCGTCGCGGCGTGACGAATGTTTGTTGCGCTGAGTTTGAAGGGCGATCATCACTAGCGCGCCCGGAAAGATTTGCTAGTTTGTCCGGTTGTGAGGGGGATCGTCTGGAGAGCGCTAAGGCGCTCACCGGGCATGCATCCTGCCTCACGACGCAACGCGCGACCGCGGTAACCGCTGGAAAGTATCTCCACCTTTTGAGAGGAAACAATCATGTTGAGAAGAAGTTGGACCGTCTGCGCGATGACGGCCTTGCTCCTCGGCGGATCGGCGGCAGCACAGTCGCCCGGGACGTTGTTGGTGTTGGCGGCTTCGGTACGTGGACAAAATTCGATAGCAAGTGGAATCTGGACAGCAGCTTTGGGAATTCGTGGGGCTATGGTGGCCGTGTCGGCGCCTTCATCGCGCCCAGCTGGAACCTCGAGGCTGATGGCTGGTACACGCCGGCGCAGTCCCCGGCTGGCCAGCGCTTCCTTGGATCGCTGACGAACGGTGCCGGCGGAGAAGTAAAGGCGAGCGCTTTCACAGCGCGTCTCGTGTACAGCTTCCCGCTCGGGAATATGCCGTCGATCCACATCGGAGCCGGTGGCGCTCTCGAGAACTTCCGTGGAGCGAAAGACGGCGGCCGTGGCATTTACCAGTTTGGCGCCAACGGATTGGCCGGATTCAATCTCGGCTTCGGTGGAATCGCGCTCCGCGTTGACGGACTGGTGAATTACATGCCATCCAACGGCGGGCGGTTCGACTTTGGTGCACAGGCAGGCCTCCAGTTCTCACCTGACCTCGCCACGATGTTCGGCGGGACCACTGGGAATACGACCATGTGGGCGCCATACGTGTGGTGGGACCAAATGGATGCCCCACTTCCCGGAACAGTGGAGCTCGGTGGCTTCGCACAGTGGACCTGGTTCGATGAGAACGCGGGTCACTCGCCGCAGGCTATTCCGAAAGACGGTCTTGGTTACGGCGGACGTCTCGGTGTCTTCCTTTCGGATCCCCGTTGGGAAATCGAAGGCGACGGCTACTATTCGCCGCAGGACAATGACGCCGCGGCTTGCTGCGGTGTTGGTCGTGCGACGTCGATCGACGCGCATGCGTTCGCTGTCCGCCTGAACTACAACTTCCCGTTCGGCATGATGGGCCGGCAGAGCCAGTTCATCCTCGGCGCCGGTGGAACTCGCACCAGCTATAGGTTCGAGGGTGGTACAGGCGTCAGCAGCCTCGACGGTCAGTACAACTACAACTTCGGTGTCAGCGGTCTCGCTGGTATCCGTCTCGGTATTGCCAACCGCACCGCGCTTCGTCTCGACGGTGTGGTGGACTACATGCCGAACACCAAGCCAAGCGCGAACATGAACATTCATGCTCGTGCCGGTTTGAGCTTCCTGATTGGTGGAGCGCGTCCGGAGGTTATGTGCACGTACGCCGGCCTCGAGAGCATACCTGCTTCGAGCCCGAACTGCGTCGCGCCGCCGCCGCCGCCGCCACCGCCGCCACCGCCGCCAACTTGCCAGTACAACCCGAACATCCTGGCGACGGATCCGGCTTGCTTTGCTCCAGTCGCAATGGTTGACACCACCGCGATCACTGGCCCGATCTACTTCGACTTCGACAAGTCGACGATCAGATCAGACGCAGCTGCTACACTCGATCGCAAGATCCCGTGGCTGCAGGCTAACCCGGGTATGCGGATACGTATCGAGGGTAACGCTGACGAGCGTGGCTCCGTGAGTTATGGCGAGGAGCGCCCGGTTTGCACCGAGCACAACGAAGCCTGCTGGCAGCAGAATCGTCGCGACGACTTCCGTATCGTGACCGTCGGCAGCGACCGAATCATGGTCCCGCCGCAGGAGTAAGCACCTTCTCTGGCCGGGCCCCGAAAGGGGTCCGGTACAGAGACTAAAAGGCGGAGCGTCCCCAAAAGGGCGCTCCGCCTTTCTGCATCTCGGGACCGCGGTCCGAGCGTCGTCGGACAAGCCGTCATCCGCAGTCGTGCCGATCACGGATTTCATATGCGAGGTGACGCCCCATGGCGAATCGATATGGCTTTTTCGCATGGATGTGGTTAAGCTCATGCGTAGGGGAGTGCGGAGCGATGCACGGAACAGCTCGCCGTCAGCGTAGCGACTTCGGTAACCGTGGTCCCGCATTCAATCGGCTACGGACTAATAAGCAACTACCAATTATTCAATCGGCTACGACCAATAGACTCCTTCCAGTTGGTTACTACAGCTTCAAACAAGAAGCAGTCATTATGATATTCAAACAAAGAAGTTGCCATTGTCGGACACGCGCGATCATAGGCTTCCTTCTCGGCCGAGGACGTGCATCACATTAAAGAAGGGCTCGTGAGCGATCCCAGTGGGAGACCGCGCCCAGCTTCTTTCGGAAACTAGCTGACTGAAAACCACAATCACCTAAGGAGGCCACATGTACGCGCACAATCTTCCAATGCATCTGGTACGGGCGCTTGCTCCGCCCAGATTTGCCGCAGGAGTCCTCGTCACATTGTCGCTGCTATCTGCAGCATGCAGCAACGACTCCGCATCCCGCATCAACGCGCCCGCCTCCAGCTCGAGCAACAGCCAATCATCCGGGCCGTCGCTAGGTGCGGCGTCGAACTTCGCGGTGCTGAGCGCGGCGCCCGGGGGTGGGGGGGCGGTGAGCTGCTCCGGCGGGACCATCACCGGAGACGTGGGCTCCTCCGGCCAGCCGGCCTCGGTCGTTCAGACCACGGGGTGCACGATTACGGGGGCGATCATTGCGCCGGTCTCCGCTGGGGTTGTAAATGACTTCAACAGCGCGTACGCCGCGCTTGCGGGCCAGTCGTGCGACAGCTTCCTCACGGGCACCCTCGCCGGCGTCACGCTCACTCCCGGTGTCTACTGTTTCGCCGCGGCGGCAACGCTGACCGGAACGCTGACGCTCAACGGAGGCTCGAACGACACCTGGCTGTTCAAGATCGGGACCAGCGGCACCGGCGCCCTTACGGGGACCAATTTCAATGTGGTCATGTCCGGCGGCGGGACCCCGTGCAACGTGACGTGGTGGGTCGCCGAGGCCGCGACGATGACCACTTCGAACTTCATCGGAACGATTCTCGCGGGTGCGGCCATCAGTGTCACCGGTGGAACCTTCAACGGGCGAGCCCTCGCGAAGGCCGCCGTTACGTTGACCGAGGGCGCCAACCTCTCCGGCTGCACCGGCGGCAGTCTTGGCGGCACGGCGAAGCCGAAGTGCAACCAGGGCGTGGGCAACGGGCCCGAGGGCTGCGATCCGGGCAACTCGAATCAGGGCGATCCGAATCGGTCGAATGACGAGCGCGGCGGAACACCGGGCAACCCGGGCCGCAAAGGCGGCAACGGCAAGTAGCGATGCCGTGCGACTGATAGCGGTTTCTCGTTAGAAGGCGGGGTGTCCCG
>CAJDUK010000094.1_pt1 | contig 11977 bp, 9 predicted proteins | sample 7390591 | NCBI WGS metagenome assembly CAJDUK01 (sample SAMEA7055672, study PRJEB34461) | soil metagenome | biome: terrestrial ecosystem; feature: Peninsula; material: soil | place: Antarctica | collected 2016
TTTCGTGATCCCACCTGCGGTTGTCAGGTCACTACGACGTTCGAGGGCGCTTTTAGGGATGCGCACACGATAGAGGGGCATTTCTCCACCGCTCCGTTGGTGGCTGGACCCAAGGTGACCAACGGAACATGGAAAGTCACCCGGGTGAAGCGGCTGTAGGACCCTCCTCCGCCTCTAGTGCGTAAGCGGCGGCCCACCAGCGGGATCTTCGCCTTCGTGCGCATAGATCTCCAGATGGAAGCGGTGGAGAAAGCGGTGCACCACCGGCGCGAACAGAACGCCGACCATCGTGATGAACGTGACTCCACTGAAGAGCGCGTAGAATCCGGCAAACAGGTGGAGATGGGATAGTCCGACGCCCGTCAGAGCCTGCGGGTCGGGCGGAGGACCCTCCCCAGATAGAATCATCGCCGAGTAGTAGAAGGCTTCCTGCCAGGTAAGGCCTCCGAGCCAATGGTAGCCGATCATCCCGATGAAGAGCCCGCTCCCGATCACGCCGACCGCGATCGACCCGTTCCGCGCCAACCGCCGGAAAAAATACGGACGTGGCGGCATCGTCATCATCGTTGTTTCGACGTCGGAAGCAATCCTGCCGGGTCTTCTGCTGGCTGCCATTGAGATCTCCGATTGTGGCACTCTGGCCCCCGGCTTCCGCGATTATCACCCGCGGTGCCGTTGCGCTAAATTTGATCTAATCAACTGGAGAACAGGATGCCGAAGACTGGTTCGACCGCACGACCCGTTGCCCCCAAGAAAAACAACTCCAAACCAGCTGGTCCGGCCCCCGCCAGGAACTCCGCCAAGCCACCAGCCGCTGCTCCTTCAGGCAGCGCGCTCGATATAAAGGACAACCGCACCGGTCAGACATACAGCGTTCCGGTTGCGGAGTGCGCGATTCGCGCCGTCGAGCTCAAGAAGATCAAAACGAGCGATCCGAGCGATTCCGGGCTGATGAGCTACGATCCTGCGTTTCTGAACACCGCGTCGTGCCGGAGCGCCATCACCTACATCGATGGGGACAAGGGAATTCTCCGCTATCGCGGCTACCCCATCGAGCAGCTGGCCGAGAATGCCACTTTCCTCGAGGTAGCGTGGCTGCTTCGCCACGGAGAGCTGCCTGGCCAACAGGAATACGATCAGTTCGTGCACGACATCACCTTCCACACCTACGTGCACGAGAACTTTCGGAAGTTCCTCGAGGGCTTCCGGTATGATGCGCACCCAATGGCGATGCTCAACAGCTCGATCGCCGGGCTCGCTTCGTTCTATCCCTCGGCTCGCAACATCTTCGACGAGACCGAGCGGAACATTTCGATCGTCCGGCTGCTCGCGAAAACCCCGACCATTGCGGCGTTTTCGTATCGGCACGTGAAGGGGCTTCCGTTCGTGTATCCAGACAATCGCCTCTCGTACGTCGAGAACTTCCTGTCGATGGTCGCGCGCATGAGCGAGTCGAAGTACGAGGCCAACCCCATCTTCGCGCGCGCTCTCGAGATCCTGTTCATCCTGCACGCCGACCACGAGCAGAACTGCTCGACGAACGCCGTTCGCGCAGTTGGATCGTCGCACGTCGACCCGTTTTCCGCCGTCTCCGCCGGAGTCGCGGCGCTATTCGGTCCGCTCCACGGCGGGGCCAACGAGCAGGTGCTGCGGATGATCAATGAGATCGGCAGCGTCAAAAACGTCCCGAAATTCATCGAGACAGTGAAGAGCGGCGAAGGTGGAAGACTGATGGGATTCGGCCACCGCGTCTACAAGAGCTACGATCCGCGCGCCAAGATCGTGAAGAAGCTCGCCGACGAAGTATTCAAGGTGGTCGGAGTGGACAAGGACCTGGAGATCGCGCTGGAGCTGGAGCGGATCGCGCTCTCCGACGACTACTTCACGTCGCGGAAGCTGTATCCCAACGTCGATTTCTACACCGGCCTGATCTACCGATCGATGGCGTTCCCGACCGATTTCTTTACCGTCCTGTTTGCGATTGGACGCATGCCGGGATGGCTGGCGCAGTGGGAGGAGATGCTGCTCGACAAGGAGCAGAAGATCGCTCGGCCGCGACAGATCTACATTGGGCCGAAAGAGAGGCCGTACCGGAGCAAGCTCAAGGCGCGGAACTCCTAGCTGTCGACTGAACTGAACGGACTCCCTCCACCGCCAGCAGCGCCTTCTTCACGCCCGGCAGTCCGCTGTAACCGCCGATCGAGCCGTCGCTCATCACGACGCGATGGCAGGGCACGACCACCGCTACCGGATTTGCGCCGCACGCCTGCGCCACCGCGCGAGTCGCCTTTGGCCTCTTGATCGCCTGCGCCACGTCGAGATAGGATCGGGTCGATCCGGGTGGGATCGCGAGCAGTTGATTCCATACCTCTCGCTGGAAATCCGTGCCTTGTAAATCGAGCGGCAGCACGCCGTCGAGATTCCGCCCCGCGATTCTCGCCAGAACCGAATCAAGCGCCGGCTTTAGAGCGGCGTCATCGCGAGTGATCTCGGCGCGAGGAAACCGCGCGCGCAGTGAGTCCTCTGCTACGGACTCGGATTCGCGCAGACTGACGGCGCACACACCCTTGTCGGTCGCCGCTACGAGCACGTTGCCGAGTGGACTGTCGCCGGCTGTGAATCTGATTTCCAACGTGCCTCCTATCTGTCAGCCAGTACTTGAATCATCCCTCAAACTTCGGGGTGCGCATCATCAATTCCGGACCCGTCGGGTCATTTCATTTCCCACGATAACCAGGTCCTCTGAGTGCTCGGCCCGGCAGCGCTGCTGTGACCTGACCGCCGTCCACGACCGGGACGCCGTTCACGAGAACATAGCTCACTCCCGTCGCGAGCTGCGACGGCTCCTCGAACGTAGCGCGATCGATGATCGTGGTCGGATCGAATACGGTGATGTCCGCGTACATACCCGGCTTGAGCAGCCCCCGCTCGCTGAGCCCCACGCGTTGCGCCGCCAGCGACGTCATCTTCCGGATCGCAAACTCGAGCGAGATCACCGAGTCCTGTCTAACGTACAGGCCAAGTATGCGCGGAAATGTTCCGAAGCCGCGGGGATGGCCGCGCTCCCGCCACTTGCCCGTTGAGTCTGGGCTCACTGCGCCCGCATCCTGGCCGACCGAAACCCACGGCTGCTTCATCGCATTGCGGAGCGCATCCTCGTTGAACGAGAAGTAGATCGCGCTGGTGCGACCCCGATCGCCGATCAGGATATCGAATGCCGCGTCGTATGCGTTCTGCCCGCGCATCTTCGCAATGTCGCTCAGCAGCTTGCCTTCGTAGATCTTGAGCGAGTCGGCTCCGACTTCGTTCACCATCGTGCGCGCGGCGGTTCGAATGCCCTGCGCGCTGTCCGCTCCAAGCTCCGCCTTCAGGCGCGCGCGGACCGCCGGATCCTTGAGCCGCATCACGAGCGAATCTTCGCCGCCTTCCTGCACCCAGGTGTTGAGCATCGCCGAAAGCCCGGTCCCGCTGGCGATGTACGGATACTGGTCTGCTGTGATGTCGATCCCCGCCCTCCGCGCCGAATCGATCAGCGCGATCGCCTGCATCATCTGCTCCGGCGAGCGCGACTTGATGTGTCGTATTTCCGCCCATGTTCCCGCCTCGGCCGCGATGCGAATCGTCTCGCGGATGGCATCGAGCAGTCCGTTGCCCTCGCTCCGAATGTGCGCGGCGTAACCGCCCTTGTAAGGCGTCGCGTACTTCGTAAGCGCGATCAGCTCCTCGGTCGAGAAGAAAGTGCTCGGCAAGTAGATGAGTCCGGTCCCCACGCCCATCGCGCCGTCGCGCATCGCCGAGTCGATGAGGGCGCCCATCTGCTTCATCTCGACGTCGGTGGGATGGCGCGTGACTTCGCCCATCACCCCTTCGCGCACCGAGCTCGTCCCGACGTAAGTACCGAGATTGATCGCGATTCCCTTGCTCTGGATGTAGTCGAAGTACTGTCCGAGCGAGTGCCACGGAAATCTTGGATCGGGCTGCTCGCCGAGCGCGACATTCGGCCAGGCGGAATGGACCTCGCCCGTTATCTCGCTCGTGATTCCCTGAGAGATCTTCGAGATGGCGTGCGGCCCGCGCAGAATCGAGAACTCCGAGTGGCCGAGCATGTCGATGAAACCCGGCGCGACAACCTGGTCGCGCGCATCGATCACCCGCCGCGCAGTCAGGCCGGGAATCGACGGGCCGACATACGCGATTCGGTCACCAATTGTCGCCACGCTGCCGCGGTACCAGGGGTTGCCCGTCCCGTCGACTATCCGCGCGTTGGTGATGAGCACGTCGTAGCGCGTTGAAGCGGGACCACGCGGGACGGAGGCGCAAGCCGCGGTGAGTGTGATCGCTAGAGCGGCGAGAACTCTGGTGATTCGCATTCGTAGTTGTTGTGGAGTTGTTACGAGATTTTCTGGGTCTTCTTCCTCAGAAAATCCATCAGGATGAACTGGCCCAGCGTCATCGTGTTCGTAAAATACGCCTTCCCTTTGCTGATTTCCGAGACGCGCTTGACGAACTCCACGAGCGCCCGGTCGCGCGCGAGCATGAAGGTGTTGATCAGAATTCCAGCCCGCCGGCAGCTGGCGACTTCCCTCAGCGTCGTGGCGATGACCGTGCTATCGAGTCCCATCGAGTTCTTGTAAATCTGTCCGTTCGGCATCGTCATCGCGCTCGGCTTGCCATCCGTGATCATCACGATCTGGCGCATGTCCTTCTTCTGCGCCATCAACAAGCGCCGCGCGAGCTTGAGACCCTCCGCCGTGTTGGTGTGATACGGGCCGACCTGAGCCTGCGGCAGCGTAGAGAGCGGGATCTCCTCGGCCGAGTCGTGGAACAGCACGACCTGGAGAGTGTCGCCGGGAAACTGGGTGCGGATGAGATGCGTGAGCGCGAGGGCCACCTTCTTCGCGGGAGTGAAGCGGTCCTCTCCGTAGAGAATCATCGAGTGCGATGTATCGAGCATCAGCACCGTCGCGCACGACGAGCGGTACTCGGCCTGACGTACCATCAGGTCGGAGTAGTCGAGGTCCATCGGGACTTTGATCGAGCCGGTCCGCGCCAGCGAGTTCTTGAGCGTTTCGTTCACATCGATATTGAGCACGTCACCGAACTCGTACTCCTTGCTGTAGCCGTCGGCTTCGATGCCGGTCGCGAGGTGCGGCGTGTCGTGCGAGCCGAAGCTCGATTTTCCGAGAGAGCTCAGTATGTGCCGAAGACTCTTGTAGCCGAGGAAATCGATTCCCTTGTCGGTGAGGTTGAACTGGACGCTTTTCGAAGCGCCGTGCGCGAGCCCGCCGCGGCCTTCCACTTGTTGATGACCGGCAGGCATTTGCGGGGGCGCCTGCAGATTCAGATAGCCTTCGGCGGCCAGTTTCTGAATGAGGCTGTCCAGCAGCTCGCTCAGCTTCTCCTGGGATTCCTTGTCGCCGTCGCCCCGAAGCGCTTGCAGCAGCTCAGGCGTGAACTGGCCGCTCTCGATCAATGCATCGAGAATCGCCTGGCGCAGCGCTTCGACGGAGCGGTCCGGCTCAGAGTCGAAGTCGTCGAAGTACGGATTGAAGCTCTGACCGCCCGCGAATCCGGACTGCAGCAGAAAATCAGCGAGCTTGTCGAGCAATCCCTGAAGATCGACCGCATCAGCCGCTTCCGGGCTGAACTTCGAGTAGGTGTGGAAGCGCATTTCTCTAAGATACAGCGGGGGCATAACGCGTGTATAATCCTGAGGAATGGCCGACCCCCATCCGACTCCGGCGCGACCCCAGCGACGCTCGATCAATCCGTTCCGGACGCTTCAGGTCCACCGGAATTTCAGACTCTTCTGGGTCGGACAGACGGTCTCGCTCATCGGGACCTGGATGCAGCAGGTGGGGCAGGGCTGGCTGGCGCTCGAGCTCACCAACAGCGCGTTTCTCGTCGGTCTCGTAGCCGCGGCAGGAAGCTTTCCGGTCCTCCTTCTCTCGCTCTACGGCGGCGTGGTTGCCGACCGGCGGAGCAAGCTGCGGATCGTCATCGTCTGTCAGGCGTTGCTGCTGCTCGAAGCGGCGGGGCTGTGGTGGTTCACCTGGGCGGGTCGAATGAACTTCGGGTGGCTGCTGACGCTGACGACTATCGGGGGCGTGATTTCCGCGTTCGAGATTCCAGCGCGCCAGGCGATGACCGTGGAGCTGGTGTCGCGTGAAGATCTCGTCGATGCGATAGCGCTCAACTCCGGCGGTTTCAATCTGGCGCGCATCGTCGGTCCTTCGATCGCCGCGATAATCCTCTCCAAGTTCGGGCTCGCGTGGTGTTTCGGGATCAACGCGTTGAGCTATTTCGCGGTGCTCGCCAGTCTCTCGCTGATCAGGCTGCCGCCCTGGACGCCCGTGCAGTACCTCGTCTCCCCGTTCGCGCAGCTCAAACAGGGTCTCGACTACATCCGCAGCTCGCGATCCGTGTCGGGACTGATGGGAGTGATCGCGATCTACTCGATCTTCGGATTTCAGTACCTGACGATGATGCCGGTCGTCGCGCGCGATGTGCTTCACACCGGGGCCAGCGGTTATGGGCTGCTGGTTACGTTCGTCGGAATCGGCGCGCTTACGGGAGCGCTCGCGCTCGCCGGTCTTGGAGGTCGAATCAAACGTGGACGGTTGTTCAACGCGACTGCGTACGCTTTCGCCGGACTCACGATTCTCTTCTCGCTCGTACGCTCCGTTCATCTCGCCGCGTTCATGCTGCTCTTCCTTGGCCTCACCATGCTGATAAACGGCGCGCTGGCGAACGGCATCCTTCAGTCCGTCGTCCCCGACGAGCTACGCGGGCGCGTGATGGCGACCTACGTGTTCGTCTACGTCGGGTTCACGCCCTTCGGCTCGTTCATCGCCGGAGTGGTGGCGCGCTTCGTCGGCGTGCAGTGGGCGATTTTCAGCGGCGGCGTAGTGATGCTCGCCTATTCGATCTGGGCTTTTCGCGCCGTTTGACGGCAGTTGTCAACTGAACTGAACGGGGTAGGAGGCATCGGTTGCACAGGTGTCTGGGTTCAGTTCACGACGCCCAGACTTCCCTCAGTGGCGTGACGGCACAGGCAGTCGCCTGTGCCCAGACCAGCGCCAGTGCCGTCCGGACGTAGTGAACTAAAGCCTGGCACCTACGCTACTGATGCCTCCCACCCCGTTCAGTTCAGTTGAAAACTGGCAACTGCCAAAGAGCCTACGCCTTGACCCACACTCTGATCGCGATCAATACCAGGAAAACCGCGAAGGCTTTCTGTAGCTGCGGGCCCGACAGGTTCTGCGCGAGCCTCGCGCCGGCCCAGGCTCCGAAAAGAAGGCCAAGCGCGATCCAGAGGGACGCAGCGACGTTGAGGTGGCCGCCGGCCCAGGCTCCGAAAAGAAGGCCAAGCGCGATCCAGAGGGACGCAGCGACGTTGAGGTGGCCGCGCCGGTAGTACTCCCACGCCCCGAGCGCTCCGACGGGGAGCAGCAGCGCGCCGAGTGAGGTTCCGGTGGCCGTCTGCGGCTGGAACTTCGCGAGCAGGATCAGGGCTGGTCCGATCACGATGCCGCCGCCGATCCCGAACAGCCCAGCCAGAACTCCGGCGGCGAGGCCGATAGCGATGAAGAGAATCACGTTTCGTCAGCTCGCGGAAAAGTGTTGATGTAGTGAGAGATCAGGGAGTAGCGAGGAATATCGTCCTGAAATAAGCCACCGGGATCGTGCCCATCCCCATGAACTTCTGGTGGAAATGCTTCGCAGAATACGATGACCCCGCCTTCGCGCGATACGCTTCACGAAGATCGACGATCGCGTTCTTGCCCAGGTTGTACGTGATGGCCTGGGTTGGCCACTTCGAGTAGCGGTAGATCGCTCGCTGCGCAACATCGGCCGCCGCGCGCGCCGCTGGATCGGTCGCCGCACGTTGACGGGCGCCAGGAAAGAAATCGACGTGCTCGGTGAAGTAGTCCACTGCCTGATCGAATGTCATCCGCCTGGTGTGGATTCCGACGTCGACGACGATGCGCACCGCCCGCAGCAGCTGCCCCTGAAGCTCGTACATGTATTCACCGGCGTCGTAGAACCCGTAAGGATGTCCGGGCCGCGGTTCCGACATGAGCTCTTCGCAGTAGAGGGCCCACCCTTCGGCGGCCATGGAATCGCTCCACATCGACGACGAATCCTCCACCGCTCCCGGCGTGAGCCAGCGGATGTTCGAGATCTGATCCCCCTGCGCGGTCATGTACTTGTAGTGCCAATCGTGACCGGGGAATCCCTCGTGCACGGCGGTGTCGGCGACTGATGCGCGGTTGTTCGCCTTGAGCGCGGCTGGGTCGTTCCCGGTAGGCGTCAGATAGAATCGTCCGACGCCGGTCTTCTTGAACGGAGGAGCAGGGTAGTAGGCGGCGTCGATCGTGCTGCGCAGCACCGGTGGCGTCGGAACGACATCCAGCTTGTATGTCGGCGGAATGTCGAACAGATCGTACTGCCGCCCATAGGAAACCGCTCGATTCCCCACGTCTCTGTACCACTGAAACAGCTCGTCGTCATTGCGTGGCGAATCCTTCGAGAGATGGTCCATCACCGCGCGTACCGATGCATTCCGTTGCGCCGCTTCGAAGCTCAGGCCGAGCTTGGCATCATTGGCGACGACCTTGGCGACCTCGTAGATCCGGTTGGTATAGACGTCAACCTGGTCGTGACCGTACTGAAAGAGCTGCGCATTGCTCCGAGGGTCGCGAAGAATGTTGTGCACGCGCCACTCGTACTCAGCTTCTCCCGCCGCAAAGCGATCGATGGGCTCGTTCACGTCGAAGGTTGCGGCCAGGAACTTCGCAAAAGCCTCCCACGCCTGCGCAGCGGTCTCACCCGCGACTGAGATGCGCGAGATCATATCCGCGCCGAACGCACGAGCACCGATGAACCCGCCCGCCGTGCCCGGGAGTGTTACTCGGAAGTATTCCGCGTTGGCAGTGCTTCCATTGATGCCGTCGCGCTGCACCATGCGCTTGTCGGGGATGTTCCCGGAGCGCTTGCCGGCGAGAAGATTCGCGCGCGCGACGTCCAGATACGCATTCGTTGCGAGCGTCCGATTCAGAACCTGCTGCCACTCCTCTTGAGTGCCGAGCAATCCGCCGCCAGCGTCGGTCATCTGCTGGATCTGCCAATCGACGCCGCGAAAGGGCTCAGCGACGTAGCTGTCGATCGACTTCTCCTGATAGCGTCCGGACAGCTGGTGAATCAGAAATCCGAGCTGCGCATCCATCGCCGGATAGTCCACCGCCTCGACGGCGGTCAGCGTGCTCGGATTAGTTGCGGACAACGCTCTGCGCGTGTCGGTGTAGTAACGAAGCTCAGCGTCGAGGGCGGCCGGACTGTAGTCGCGCAGCTTCGAGTTGATATTGCGCAGCGACGCATCGTACGCGTCGCCACCGAGGTAGGTCGACGTTACGGGATTACGATCGAGCTGGTACAGGAAGTACCGATCGCGGAGAGCGGCGAAAGAACCGCCGGCGCCCGTTCCGGTTCCGGTGCCGATTGCGCTGGGTGCGCACGCCTCGAGATTTCTAAGAACACCAAAGCCGAGTCCACCGAGAACTGCCTTTTGCACGAAGGTGCGTCGCCGCATTGTCACCTCTAGGCTGGGATTCCTTTCTTCACCGCATCCAGCACCTTGTCGGCGAAGACGTCTATCTCGTCGAGCGTCGTGTACACGTTGGGCGTAATTCGAATTCCCTTGAACTCCGGATGGACGATCGGCGTATTCACGATGCGATGCTGGCTGAGGAGCCAGGCGCCCAGCTTGACGTTGTCGAGACCATCCACCTGAAAGAGCGCGATCGCTCCCGCCTGTCTGTTGTCCAGCGGAGTGAGGACTTTTACACGCGAGCTCTCGGCGAGCAGTCGCTTCGCCCAGCGGTCGCGGAGGTAGCGGAGGCGCGCGGCCTTCCGTTCCACGCCAATGCCGCGGTGAAATGCGAGTGCAGCGGAGATCGCGTTGTGATTCGCGGCGGGATGAGTCCCGATCTCCTCGTACTTCCGGATATCGTTGTCCTGGGTGGCTGCCGCTGCCATGAGTGGCCAGAGATTCTTTTGCTTGTCCTTGCGCACGTAGAGGAATCCAGTGCCGACCGGAGCGAGCAGCCACTTGTGAAGGCTGGTTCCGTAGTAATCGACCTTCAGATCGTCGCGCTTGAAAGGGAAATGTGCGAACGCGTGCGCGCCATCCACGAAAACTTCGATGCCCAGCGGCCGCGCCATCTCCACTATCCGCCGCACCGGCATGATTTGCCCGGTGAGGTTCGTGATGTGGGTGACTTCTATGACCTTCGTCCGCGGAGTGATCGCCGCCACGAACTGCTCGACGAGATAATTGTCCGACGGCGGCGGAACCTTGAACGAGACCTGCTTGAGGACGATCCCTTCGCGCCGCGCCCGCTGCTGCCACGACGTGATCATCCGGCCGTAATTCTGATTCGTGACGATTACTTCGTCGCCGGGCTTGAGGTCGAGCCCGAAGATCATGATCTCGTTGGCTTCGGAAGCGTTGCGTGTGATCGCCATCTCCTCCGGATCACATCCGAATTCGCTGGCGAGATCGCGCCGGACGCTCTCGACCCGCGGCTCCAGCACCCGCCACATGTGCTCGACCGGGAGCTCGTTGGAGAATCTGAGATCCCGGATCATCGCCTCTAGCACGTGACTCGGCGTCGGGCTGCAGCCGCCGTTGTTGAGGTTGATCATGGTGCGATCGGAGTCGAACGCGCGCTGGATCTCCGCCCAGTACGACTCGTCGTCGGCTACCGCATCGGGAGGACGGTCGCCGGCAATCGCGTTGGCGCGAAAGAGCGACCTGATTGCGTGCTCCCGGAACACCGGCTGCGAGGCGAGCCCAGCCACGGCTAGCCCCGAGAGAAATTCCCGTCTCGTTGTCATCCTGCCTCCTCTACTGGTACTGAATGTAGAGCGGTTTCGGGTTGAGGAGGAGGACTTCGCCTGGAGTGAGAAGGGGATCGCCCTTCTTGGTGTCGTTCTTATAAAAGAGCTTGAAGCCCGTGAATTGCACCGGCTCGGCTTCGATGTATGCCCGATACGAATCGTATTTGAGCCACGGCTGGCCCCACCCGTCCATGTCGATCACGACTTGAACCCGCGGATCGAGCCGGATCTTGTTCGCTCCGGTGAGCATGTCGTGGGTGAAGCGGTGAACGACGAGAACCTTGGGAGGCAGGTTGTTCTGCTTTACCAGATCTGCCAGCAGCCCGATGGAGTAGTTGACGTCATCAGAGCTCATAGTGCCGATTCGCGCACCCGGCTTCGCGGTGACGACAGCGCCCTGCTTCCGATCCATCCTCGGCTTCATCGAAAATTCAGGATCGATTGCGAGGTGCACGTTCGGCCGCTTGAGAAATGGAATGAGTCGCGGGACCTCTTCCTGTACCGTGCTCTTGCCGACCTGCACGTCAAGAAAGAGCAGAGCATTTCGTTTTGCCGCCCACGATGAGACCAGCTCGATCAGGCTATCGGTCATGCGCATCCGGTACTTGCCGTCCCGGCCAGGAGCTCCCTGCGCGACGACGGCGATGAGGTGCAGCGCCGGCATCACTGGCGTGGAAGGATCCGCGCGACGCCAGGCGGCGATCTCCTTGTCGAACCGGGCGAGCATCTGGTCGGGCGGCAGCTCACCGAGGATTCCCATCCTCTTCGACAGCGGGTTGCCGTAGTAAGCGACGATCCGATGTCCCGGCAGGATCGCGCCCGGCAGTTGGGTCGCGGTCTTCACCGGCCAGGCTGTGTTTTCCAGTCCGGCCCTAACCGCCTTCACGAGGGCGAGGCTGTCCTTTTTGGTCCGGCCTTTTACTGAAGGAACGGTGACCGGCGGGTCCTTGGCGGTCGAGTCTTTCACACTCGTGCCGGTGCTGGAGGCTGCGGGTGTAGCGGATGAATTCAGGGAAGCGGCGGTGGGGACTGCCTGGGCATCCTGGGTCACGGCGACCGCGCCCGTTGTTTCCGA
>CAJDUK010000051.1_pt1 | contig 11886 bp, 12 predicted proteins | sample 7390591 | NCBI WGS metagenome assembly CAJDUK01 (sample SAMEA7055672, study PRJEB34461) | soil metagenome | biome: terrestrial ecosystem; feature: Peninsula; material: soil | place: Antarctica | collected 2016
CAAGGGGGGAAGTAGAATTTGTCGGAAGTCATAATTCATGACGACGAGAACTTTGAGCGCGCGCTCAAGCGTTTCAAAAAGAAGTGCGAAAAAGCGGGCATCCTCTCCGATCTCCGCAAGCATCGTCATTACGAGAAGCCGAGCGAGCGCAGGAAGCGCAAGCTGAACACGGCGATGCGGAAGAATCGTCGAACCCGTCACACCTAGGGAATGTCTGAGCTGCTCGCCCGCCTTCAGGGCGATCTCAATTCGGCTCGCAAATCCCAGGACAAGGCTGGCACGCTGCTGCTCAGCACGGTCCTTTCGGAGATCAAGAACAAGAAGATCGAGCTGAAGCGCGAGCCGGCGGACGCGGAAGTGATCGACGTTCTCCGGAAATCGATCAAGCGCCGGCGAGAATCGGTGGAGATGTACACGAAGGGCAATCGCAAGGATCTCGCTGACAAGGAAACGAGCGAAGCGGCTGCCCTCGAGAAATACCTTCCCGCTCAGGTGAGCGACGACGAGCTCCGCGCCGCGGTCCGCGCGGCAATCGCAGGCGGCGCAACGCAGATCGGCGCAGTCATGGGGAAGGTGCTTCCCCAGTTCAAAGGTCGGGCAGAAGGCGGCACCATCAACGCCATCGCCCGAGAGGAGCTCAGTAAGCAGGGGTGAAGCTACGCCGGCGTTCTCGTTCTGTGCTCAGAATCACAAAGCCCGAGCTCGCGACAACCTTCGCAAGCTCGGGTTTTGCCTTTTCAGTGTACCAGCAAGTATGAATTCGCACGCTCTCAACGTCATCGAGTTTCCACGCACTCTCGCGCTCATCTCCGAGAGAGCGACGTCTCCCCTCGGAGGGGAGCGCGTGAGGGAGCTGCGTCCGGTCACCGACAGGACGGCGATCGAGAGTGAGCACGCACGTGTCGCCGCGGTTCGCTCGCTGCTCTCGGCGGAGGAGCCGTGGCATTTGCACGGTGTGCCGGACGCGCGGGCGGCTCTCGTGCGGCTGCGCGTCGAAGGAGCTTCTCTCGCGCCGGCCGATCTCCTCGTCCTGGGAAATCTGTTGCGTAGCGCGCGCGTGACGCGCGATTCATTGCGTGGTGAGCGCGCAACGCCTATCGTCGCGGCGATTCTGGCCGACCAGATCGAAGCGCTGGTCGCCAACAAGTCGATCGAGGACGCTTTCGAGCGTGCCATCGACGAGGACGGTCAGGTGCGCGACGACGCGTCGCCGGCGCTGCGCAAAATCAGACGCGAGCTCAAAGGCTCACAGGGCGAGCTGGTCAAGCTACTCGAGCGCGCGATGGCTAAACTCGAGCCGCACCAGCGTGTCTCCGACATGTCGGTGACGGTCAGGAATGGCCGGTTCGTAATTCCCGTGCGCCGGGAAGCGCAGGGTGCCGTCGGAGGAATCGTCCACGACGCCTCGGCGACTGGCGGGACACTTTTTGTCGAGCCGCCCGCCGCAGTGGAAGCGGGCAATCGCATTCGAGAGCTGCAGAGCGAGGAGGTCGAGGAAGTCGAGCGAATTCTCCTCGAGCTGACCGAGCGGATCCGGCCACACCGTGAGGAGCTGGTGGAATCCCTCCAAGCTCTCATCACTCTCGATTCGCTCGTCGCACGCGCGCGCTACTCGATCGAGTTTCGCTGCGCGCCCGCGGACCTCACCGACTCGACAGAAGGCTTTGCCGTAGTCCAGGGCCGCCACCCGCTGCTCATCGCGCAGGGAATCGACGTCGTTCCTTTCGACCTCGAGATGTCGCCGAGCGAACGGACGCTGCTCATCTCGGGCCCGAACACCGGCGGGAAGACGGTGCTGCTCAAGGCGCTCGGACTTTTCTCTGCGCTCGTCCAGTCGGGAGTTCCCGCGCCGGTCGCCGCTGGTTCACGGATAGCGATCTTCGACAACATCTACGCCGACGTCGGCGACGAGCAATCCATTCTCGCCAGCCTCTCTACCTTCAGCGCGCATCTGAAGAATCTCGTCGAGGTGTTGAGCTCCGCTACCGAACATTCTCTTGTGTTGATCGACGAATTGGGTTCGGGCACGGATCCAATCGAAGGTGCCGCATTGGGCGGAGCGATTCTCGAAGCGCTTACCGCACGAGGGACTCTCTCGATCGCGACGACCCACCTCGGCGCGCTCAAGGAGTTGGCGACACAGGTCGACGGGGTCGTGAATGCTTCGCTCCAGTTCGATCCTGTGGCGCTCGCACCGACGTACCGGCTTACCAAGGGAGTGCCGGGCCGCTCCTACGGGATCAGCATCGCCCGCCGGTTGAATCTTCCCGCCGACGTGCTGCAGCGAGCGGAAGAGCGCATCCCCTCCGACGAGCGCAGGATTACCGCGCTTCTCGGCGAGCTCGAAGCACGCGAAAAGGCGCTCAGTGCGAGCGAGCGTGAAGCTGGCGAGGTCTCGGATGACGCCAAGGAGCGCGCGCGCCGAGTCGGTGAGCGCGAGAGGAATGTCACGCAACGCGAGCGCGAGACTGAGCGCGCCTCACGACAGGAGGCGAGACAGTATCTTCTCGAAGCCCGTGCGGAAGTCGAGCGCACGATTCGCGACCTCAAGGCAGCCTCGGAGCAGGGAGAAGAAGCCGCGCGCGAAGCCCGGAAGCGGGTGGAGAGTCTCGCCAATGAGCAGGGACGAGAGCTGGACCGTATTAATCGGGAACCCGAGACCGCGACCGGCGCGCGGAGTCTTGCCGAGGTCAGCGTTGGAGACTTCGTTGCGGTTGACACGCTGGGAGGCAAAGTCGGACGTGTCGTGGAGGTGCGTGACGGTGAAGCGGTTGTGGTCCTGGGCGTGATGAAGCTGGCGCTACCGCGAAGTTCGTTGCGGCTAGCCGGCGCCGAAGCAACTACGCCCGAGGCCGTCGCGATCCGCGGCGACCTGCCAGACGTTGACGCGCCGAGCGAGATCGATCTGCGCGGGATGCGCGTCGGCGACGTAGAAGGCATCGTTATGCATGCAGTGGACGCTGCCATTCGAGCCGATCTCAAGAGCCTGCGCATCATCCATGGAAAGGGAACCGGCGCGCTGCGTGAGCGCGTCACCGAGATGCTGCGGAAGGAATCACGGGTGACGAACTTTCGGCTCGGTGCGTGGAACGAGGGGGGCGCGGGCGTGACGATCGTGGAGCTAGGATGATCCCCGACGAAGTAGTCGAACAGGTCCGCGATTCCGCCGACATCGTCCAGATCATCGGCGAATACGTCGCGCTCAAGCGAGTGGGCTCCGATTTCAGGGGTCCGTGTCCGTTCCATCAGGGCACGCACCGGAATTTCTCCGTATCCCCGAAGAAGAACATGTACTTCTGCTTCGTCTGCCACGAAGGCGGCGATGTCTTCCACTTTCTGCAGAAGAGGCTCGGCGTTGACTGGCCCGCCGCCGTGAAGATGGTCGGCGAGAAATCAGGTATCGAGGTTCGCGAAATCCAATCGCGCCGCGAAGGTCCGGACCCGCGCGAGCCGCTCTGGGAAGTCAACGCGACGGCAGCCGTCTACTTCCAGAAGATTCTCTGGGACGATCCGCTGGGCGAACAGGCGCGGGAGTATCTCACTCAGCGCGACATCTCGCGTGAGGTCGCCGATCAATTCGGAATCGGCTTCGCCCCCCGCGAGATCGGGCTGCTTCGGAATTTCATGAACACGCTCGGCTTCGACGAAGCTCGACTCGTTGGAGCCGGACTGCTCGTGCAGGGAGACGACGGAAGCGAGCCGCGCCCGCGATTCAGGGGTCGTCTCATGTTTCCGATTCTCGACTCAGCGGGCCGCAATATTGGGTTTGGTGGGCGGCTGCTTGGACCGGGAGAGCCGAAGTATCTCAACTCCTCGGAGTCGGCCGCATTTTCCAAGGGCAAGACTCTGTACGGCCTGAACTGGGCTAAGAACGACATCAGGCGGGAAGACCAGGTACTCGTCGTCGAAGGATATTTCGACGTGGTGCGGGTGATGGCCGCGGGAGTCAACACGGTAGTCGCGCCGATGGGTACCGCGCTCACCGATGCGCAGGCAGCCGCGCTCAGAAAGCTGACGAAGAACGTCTTCCTGCTATATGACAGCGACAAGCCTGGCCTGCAGGCGACGTTTCGGTCGGGTGACGAGCTCTTGAGGCAGGGGATGTCGGTCAGAGTAGTTACTCTTCCCGAGGGAGAGGATCCGGACACATTCGTCAAGGCGCAGGGCGCGACCGCACTGACAGCGCGACTGAAGGACGCGATCGACGTGTTCGAGCGCAAAATCCAGCTGCTCGAGCGCGCCGGAATGTTCGCCGAGCTTCACAAGAAGCGGCGGGCGTTGGATCGTCTGCTGCCGACTGTGCGTGCGACTTCCGACGAGATCATGCGCGATCTCTACATCACGCGCGCCAGTGAAGTGAGTGGGGTAGCGCGCGAAGTTCTCGTTCGCGAGCTGAGCGGAAAGGCGGCGCCGTCGTCGCCGCGCAACGCGCAGCCGGCGCCACAGGAAATAGCGCCGGCGCCGCGCGTCCGTCGCGCTGAGAAGCGGGCAGGAGCACAACACGCCGAGCGGGGCGCATCGGCCGAGCGGGAGCTCATTCGGGCAATGCTGTTCCTGCGGACTCGGGTGGAGCAAATCACGGAAAGGCTGGGGCAGGAGAGCTTCCGTGAGCCGCAGTATCGGTCGATTTATCTTGCTTTGATCGCATCGGGGCCTGACGCGTCGCTCGAGGAAGTGTCGGCGCATCTGGATGAAGACTCGATTGCGACTGTCGAAGAAATAGTGGCGGAAGGCTCGTATCAGATCGATCCGGAGCGCACCATCAGCGACAGCCTCGCCACGCTGCGCGCGCGAGATCTGGATCGTCGGGCGGCGGAGCTGGATCGCATCATTCCACTGGCGGAAGGCGTACAGAAGGACAATCTGATCGCCGAAAAGGATGAGATCAGAAAGGAGTTGAAGGCGACGGGAAGGAACTACTACAAGAAATTCAGACGGTCGGGAGCGCGATGACAACACGGTCGACAAGATGCCCTGGAGGGTGAATGCAGCAGGAAGTTGAAGCGTTGTTGGCGTTGCAGGTGGATGATCTGAAGATCCGCGAGATCGAGAGTCAGATCCGCGCTCTGGATCCACAGCTGGCGGAGTTCGATAAGAAGCGAGAGCAGGTTCTGGCGACGTTGGCGAAAGCGGAGATCGCGCTCGCCGCGGAAGAGAAGAAGCGAGGGGAGCTGCAGGCGCGACTGGCGCAGCACAAGCAGATGCAGGAGCGAAATCTCCATCAGCTCGACGATGTGAAACGGATGCGCGAAGCGACTGCCGCGACGGCGCAGGTGGAATCGACCCGCAGGCTGATGGCGGAAGATGAGAGCGAGATTGCCATCCTCGGACGAAGGATCACCGAGATGAGCGGGGCAGTCGCGAGCTCCAAGCAGGCGCTGGCCGATCTCGAGGAACAGCAGCGGGCAGCGCGGCCCGAAATCGAAGGGAAGAGAGCAGCGTTGCAGGCCGAGCTGGATAGCGCTCGGCGCGATCGCGATGGCAGAGCGAGCTCCGTCTCCCGTCCGATGCTCGGCAAGTACGATCGCATCAGAGGCAAGAGAACGCAGGCGCTCTACCCGTTGCGTGGCGGCTCGTGTGGGAACTGTGACACTTCGATTCCGCTCCAGCGTCGCAACATGATGGCGGGAAGCGGCGACATCGAAGTCTGCGAGGCCTGTGGAGTTCTGCTCTACACGGAGGCGGTTTGAACACAGTTGCTCCGGCGCGCTGGGTTCTGCCCAAGCCTCCGGACGAGGACGCAGTGCGCGAGCTCGCCGTAGCGCTCTCGCTGCCCGAGATCGTCTCTCGCCTGCTCCTCATTCGCGGGTACGTGAGTGCCGAAGACGCAAAGCTGTTTTTGCGTCCGAGACTGGAACGGCTTCATGACCCGTTCGAGTTTCTCTCGATGGACAAGGCGGCGGATCGCCTCGCCGCTGCTGTGCGGGACAAGGAGCTGGTTTTCATCCACGGCGATTACGACGTGGACGGAATCTCCTCGACCACTCTGCTCACCCGCGCCATCCGTGTATTTGGCGGTAACGCGATGCCTTTCATTCCGCGGCGCCTCGAGGACGGCTACGACCTGAGCGATGCGGGAGTCGATGCGGCGATAGCGGCGGGAGCCAAAGTCGTGGTGACCTGCGATTGCGGAACGAGCGCGGTATCACCCGTCGCTACACTGTGTCGCGCCGGAATCGATGTGATCGTCACCGACCACCACCTGCCAGGCGGCGAGCTTCCTGACTGCCTATCAGTGCTGAATCCAAAGCGCAGCGGCTGCGGCTATCCGGACAAGGATCTCGCGGCGGTCGGCGTCGCGTTCAAGCTCGCGCTCGCGCTTGCCCGCAAGCTGGGCAAGAACGAGAACTTCATCTGGGCGATGATGGACTTGGTTGCGCTCGCGACCGTCGCGGACGTGGCCCCTCTTCGCGGGGAGAACCGAGTCTTCGTGCGGTACGGACTCAAGATGCTGGCCGAGACGCGCAATGTCGGGATGCGCGCGTTGATCCGAGCGGCGGGTCTGGATGGGAAACAGCTGACGGCCGGCCGCATCGGGTTCACACTGGCGCCGAGGCTAAACGCGGCGGGCCGGTTGGGACACGCGATTCGCGGTGTCGAGTTGCTGCTCACCGAGGACGAGCACGAAGCGAACGCGATCGCGCGCGAGCTCGAGGAGCTGAACTACAAGCGGCAGGAGCTGGATCGCGCGACCCTCGAGCAGGCTCGGGAGAGGGTTCTGCAGCTGGATCTCGATGAAGTCTTCGGGATCGTGCTGGCGGACGAGGCCTGGCATCCCGGAGTGATCGGAATCGTCGCGTCGCGGCTGGTCGAAGAATTTGGGAGGCCGACGATTCTGATCGGGCTGTCGGGTGAGCAGGGCAAAGGATCCGGGCGGTCGATCTCCAAGTTCGATCTTCACGGCGCACTTGGTCAGTCGAGTGACCACCTGCTGCGCTATGGTGGACATCGAGCTGCGGCGGGCGTGACGATCGCGCGCGACCAGGTCGGCGCATTCGCGACGCGGTTCAACGAGGTCGCGCGATCGCTCCTCACGCCGGAGGATCTCGTGCCGGAGATTCGTGTCGATCTCGAGGTGAGCATCGACGGCATGGACGAAAGGATCGAATCCTTGTTCAGGCACTTCGAGCCGTTCGGGATTGGAAATCCTACTCCCGTGCTGCTCGCTCGAAACGTGATTATCGCAAAGCCGCCGCGAACGATCGGCCACGATGGCCTAAAGCTGGTGCTCGACACGGGAACCGGTTCGCTCGAGGCAATCGGGTGGGGGTTCGCACCTCGCGCCGCTGAGTTCCAGCCGGGAAGCAAAGTCGATATCGCGTTCAGACTCGAGCGCGACGAGTACCGGGGACAGAGTTACCTCCAAGCGAGGATTGCGGATATCCGAGCCACCGAGGGGAGATGAGAACAGCTCGCGACCCGCGACCCGCTAATAGCAACTGAAGATGCGAATAGTCTCAGGGCGGTGGCGTGGCCGGCGGATCAGCGCGCCGAAGGGGGATCTCGTCCGGCCCACGCTTGATCGGGTGCGCGAAGCCTGGATGAGCATCCTTCAGATGGACCTGCCCGACGCGCGCGTCCTCGATCTCTACGCAGGTTCCGGTGCCCTCGGTCTCGAGGCGCTGTCGCGGGGAGCGAAATCCGCGGATTTTGTCGAGAAGGACGCAAAGAGTCTGAGCGCGCTCCAGGAAAACGTAAGGGCTCTCGGAGCGGGCGATCTCGTGACAGTTCATAAGAAGCCGGCACTCGCTTTCGCTGAAGGCTTGCTCGCGCTCGATTACGATGTGGCGTTCGCCGATCCACCTTATGCGGGCGGGGACGCGTCCAGGCTGGCAGAGCACTGGAAAAAATTGCCGTTCAGCCGAGTGCTCAGCATCGAGCATGCGGCGACGAGCGCAATGCCGGAAGGCGGCTCGACCCGCAAGTATGGCTCGACCGCAATCACATTCTACCGCAGCGAGGAATGACGTGGTAACGACCGCCGTCTATGCTGGAAGCTTCGACCCAATCACCAGGGGGCACGAGGACCTGATCCGGAGAAGCTGCGAGTTCGTGGATCACCTGATCGTCGCTGTCGCTGTCAACTCCGCCAAGAAGGCGCTCTTTACGACCGAAGAGCGGGTGGAGCTGATTCGCCTTTCCACTGCCGACCAGAAGTGCGTCGAGGTCACCCAGTTCGAGGGTCTGCTCGTCGATTTCGCCAAGAAGGTGGGAGCGTCGCTCAACATTCGCGGGCTCCGCGCGGTCAGCGACTTCGAGTACGAGTTCCAGATGGCACTCATGAACCGACATTTGTCGGAGGGCTTTGAGACAGTTTTCATGGTTCCATCGGTCGAGACGACCTACATCAGCTCGAGCGTCGTCCGGGAAGTGGCGCAGCACCACGGAAACCTGACGGCGCTCGTGCATCCCGCTGTCGCCAAGGCGCTCGCCAAAAAATTCGGTCACACCAAACCTTCCTCATCCGAGGCCAAGCCAGGAAAAAAGGGCCCGACCAAGCGCGGGTGACTTTCGTCGAGCAGATCCGCCAGCGCGCGTCAGCGCTCAAGCGGAGGATAGTGTTTCCGGAGAGCGGTGACGAGCGAGTGCTGGCGGCGGCGCGTGAGATCGCGCAATCGGGCATAGCCACTCCGCTGCTCACGGTTGAAGGCGACGCCGTGCGCGGTTTGGCGGAAAGCTCGGGGCTCGAGGTGATCCGGGTTGAAGGCGGATCAGCCCTGGAATTTGCACACCGCCTGGTCGCCGCCGGAGAAGCGGACGCCTGCGTCGCCGGAGCCGTCTACACGACGGGCGACGTATTGCGGAGCGCGCTTCGGAATGTCGGGCTGGCGCCCGGGGTAAAGGTTGCGTCGAGTGCCTTCTACATGGTCCTTGGACCTCAGACGGAAGTCGTGAGCGAAGTGCTGACGTTTACCGACTGCGCGGTCATCCCGTATCCCACCTCGGAGAACCTTGCCGACATCGCGATCGCCGCCGCTGCCGACAGGCGTCTCATCGTTGGCGATGAGCCGCGCGTGGCGCTCCTTTCTTTCAGCACATACGGCAGCGCCAAGGGTCAAAGCGTCGACCTCGTGCGGGCAGCGTTAGCCCTGATCCGCGACCGCGCGCCCGACCTCGTGGTGGACGGAGAATTGCAAGGTGATGCGGCGCTGGTTCCCACGGTTGCGGCCAGGAAATCGCCGTCCAGTCCGGTTGCCGGGCGAGCCAACGTGTTAGTTTTTCCGTCACTGGATGCAGGCAACATTGCCTACAAGCTGGTGCAGCGAGTAGGTGGTGCGCAGGCGCTGGGACCGATCCTTCAGGGCTTTGCGCGGCCGGTTGCCGATCTCTCGCGCGGCGCGGAGCGGGAAGACATTATTAACGTGGCTGCAATTGCAGCGCTGCAATCGGCCGGGCGTGCTCAAGAGCGCGCGCCTCGAGCAGTCTGATCCACACTGGAGACTATTGAATGAGTTTCTCGATCAAGAAACAGACAGAAGTCGTCGTCGTCGATGTGGAAGGTCAGCTTATCGTGGGGAACCGGCAGGAGCTGAAGCAGAAGGTTCTCGACGAGCTGGAGAAAGGTGAGAAGAAGTTTCTCATCGACTTCAGCCAGACCGGCTACATCGACAGCTCCGGTCTGGGCGTCAAGCTGGACACGCTGTTCCAGATTTCAGACACCCGGGAGCGCGCTCTAGAGAGTTTTTAATGGCTGAATCGCGCGTCGCGTTCGATCTCGAGATCCCGAGCGACGTAGAGTACATAGAAGGTGTAGTGGAGCTCGCGAGGCAGCGCTGCCGCGAGCTCAAGCTGTCCCCCACCAAATGCTCGTTCAATGTTCCCGTCGCTCTGTCGGAGGCGCTCTCGAACGCCATCCTGCGGGGCAATGTGTCGACCGGCGGCAAGCACGTGCGCATCCGCGCGATCGTCAGCGACGATGAGATCGTTTTCGAAATAGTCGATGAGGGTCCGGGATTCGACCTCGACGAGTGCACGCGCGACTGCACCCTCGAGGAGAACCTGACCAAAGAGGAAGGCCGCGGGCTCTTCCTGATGCGTTCGTTGATGGACCGCGTGGAAAGCTTCCGGAACAAAGGCAACGTCGTCCGACTGACGTTGCACCGGGAGTGAAGGAGCTCGAAGCGGTCCTCATTGCGTTTCGCGAAGGAACGCACTGCGAGGCCGCCGTTTGGGGTAGCGGGGACGGCCGGTCACCGCCAACGATAATCGCACGCTCGAGCTCGAAGGTTCAGATGCCCGACGTGCTGCCCGATGAGCCGGGCCAATCCGTGCCGGCGAACTTCGGAACCCAGCTGGTTACACGGGTTCCCTCCGTAAAGAAAATCTGGCTCACCGTTGGACCGTGCGATCCCTCGTATTCGCCGGAAGACCGCCACATCAAGCTGCTGATGCCGGTGGTCACCCAGTTCACCCAGGCCGCACTCGAGGTCGAGCACGCCGCCACCGAGCTAGCCGAGCGTTACGAGGAGATCAATCTCCTCTACACCATCGGCGAGATTCTCGGCCGCACGGTCACGCTGGAGGACGCCGCGGCGACCATCCTCACCGAAATTTCGGAGACAGTCGGCGCCCGCGTTGCGTCGATTCTCGTCCACGATGCGCGGACCAACACACTCCAGGCAGTCGCAGCGCTCGGCGTTCCCAAGTCGGAGATTCCGCCGATCAACGCCGACGACCAGAGCAGCGTGTCTGCGCGCGTCTTCCGCACCCAACACCCATTGATCGTGGTGGGGAAGGGAGTCACGTTCGGCAAGGAATCCCCCTACGGCCGTGGAGAGATGCTGTCTGTCCCGATCATGTGGACGACTCCAAGCGGAGGAATGCCCCTGGGTGTCGTAAATCTCGCCGACAGGCGTTCTCGGCAGCCGTTCACCGCCGGCGACCAAAAACTCGTGATGGCGATCGCGACGCAGATCGGCACCGCGATTCAAAATACCCGACTTGTTCGCGCATCTCTCGACCAGCAACGACTTCTCCAGGAGATGAGCCTCGCTCACGACCTGCAGATGAAGCTGCTCCCCTCGACCGACGTCGTGGCTCCGGAAGCCGAAGCGAGCGCACGCGTGATCCCGGCCGAGAGCGTGGGCGGAGATTTCTATCAGCTCTTCAAGCTTCGCGAAGGCGTGACCGGCGTCATGATCGGCGACGTCTCCGGGCATGGTTATCGGGCTGCCCTCATCATGGCGCTGGCGATGAGCGCTTCGGCGATTCACGCCCAGAACTTCATCAATCCCGGCGAAATGCTTGGTGCGCTCCTCAAGTCGTTGCGCGAGGAGCTCGAGACCACCGAGATGTTCATTTCGATGTTTTACGGCGTCGTCGATCCGGGGAAGGGACGCCTGGCTTACGCCAACACCGGCCATCCGCACGCCTTCGTCATTAGTCAGGAAGGCACCATCACCCGTCTCTCCGCTGTAAATCCGCCTTTGGGCATGCAGGATGAGACTCCCAGCACCGCCTCATTGAGCTGGGTGCAGGGGAAGGATCTTCTCATTCTTTTCACCGATGGGATCAGCGACGCCCGCAATGGAGTCGACGAGCGGTTGGGTGAGGAGCGTGTGCTTGAGCTCATTAAAGAGAATCGCGAGAACGACACGAAAGTGATCGTGGACAGGGTGTTCAAGATGGTCGAGGTCCACACTCGCAGCGTGCCAAGCAGAGACGATCTGACGCTCGTAGTGCTCAGGAGCTGAGCGTGGCCCGCGCGCCGCGAGAGCGTGGGCAGCCGCCGGTCCTCAAGAAATACGGTCAGCACTTTCTCTCCGACGAAAGAATTCTCGGTGCGATCGTCGACGCTCTCGGACCGACGGAATCAGACACTGTCGTGGAGGTTGGCGCTGGGCGCGGATCACTCACCGACATTCTCGTCGAGCGGAGCGGGCGTGT
>CAJDUK010000118.1_pt1 | contig 11786 bp, 9 predicted proteins | sample 7390591 | NCBI WGS metagenome assembly CAJDUK01 (sample SAMEA7055672, study PRJEB34461) | soil metagenome | biome: terrestrial ecosystem; feature: Peninsula; material: soil | place: Antarctica | collected 2016
CTCGGATCTGCACTTCGGCTGGCCCGCGGTCCCCGAGCAGATCGAGGCAATCGAGCGGATCATCCAGGAGTCGAAGTTCGACGTGGTGGCGATCTCGGGCGATCTCAGCCAGCGGGCAAGAGCCGGCGAGTTTCAGAGAGCGGCAGCGTTCATCCGCGACGCCAGGAAGGTAAGCAAGGTGATCACCGTTCCCGGGAACCACGACGTCAAATGGTGGCGGGCGCCGCTGGGCTTCGGGGTAAAGTCGCAGGTCTACGAGAACTACAGAAAGTTCATCGACAAGAATCTGGAGCCAGTGCTCCACGTTCCAGGCGCGACGTTTGTGGGAATCAACACCGCGCACGGTGTAACGAGGCGCACGCTCACCTGGAACCTGCGCGATATCTCGATCATCGGCGACATCCACAAGCACCAGCTCGACCAGGCGAAGGAGATCTTTGAGAAATCTCCGAAGCGCGATGCGCGGGTCATCGTGATGCATCACAATCCCGTGCGGGGCGAGCTCTCCCAGCGTCATGGGCTCAAGAACACCCAGAAGATCCTCGGTGCTTTTGCGGAGATGGGGGTCGACTTAGTCTGTTGTGGTCACGATCACCAGGAATCCGTTCACTACATCGAGCACACGAGAAAAGGGACGGTGATCTCGACCGCTGGTACGATCTCGAACAGATCGCGCGGAGGACGGCCTTCGTCAGTCAACGTCATCGATATCGGCGCCGAGACGATCGATGTCATCACGAACGTCTGGTCCCGGGACCACGGCACCTTTGTGAAGGGTCCTCACAAACGCTTCAAGCGATCGGAGTATGTGGCCGCGCCTGACTGACCTGGACCAGCTCGCTCTCGAGCTTGAGGAAGAGCCGCCGCGCAACGCGGACGAGCTGAGGACGCGCCTGCAGCGACTGGGACTCGGCACGCAGTATCGCGTAAGGCTCACGACGAACCGCACCGTCGTCGTCAGCTACAGCGGGGGCGAGCTCAGGATCCACAACAGCTTCCTCGGCGCCAGCGAGGAAGTGTGGCAAGCGATAATCGTCTTCGTGCACGGGCGGAATCGGGTCGTGCGGCAGGAAGCGCGGAGGACGATCCTGGAATTTCCGGTGCCGCGGCCGGCGGAGTCGCCGCGAAGAAGGCGCGCTCCGGAGCGAACCCACCCGGCCGACCTTCAGATCGTTCACGAGCTGTCGCGCTGGCACAGAGCGTACAACGATGAGCGCTTCGCTGGGACGCTGCGCGAGGTGCCGATTCGCATGTCGCGCCGCATGAAAAGCCGGCTGGGTCATTACAGTCCGGCAGCGGACGGTCATGAGGCGGAGATCGTTCTCAGCCGGCGCCATATGCGGCGTGATGGCTGGGATGAGGCGCTCCACACGCTGCTCCACGAGATGGTGCACCAGTGGCAGGATGAGCGGGGATTCGCCGTCGATCACGGGGCGAGCTTCCGATCCAAAGCGAGGGCTGTGGGCATCACTCCGCTGGCTTGCCGCGCGGTCGCGTAAGCGGTCAGCGAGTTAACTTTCCCCCATGTCAGATTTCTACAACATTGATTCCGCGCTATCCGAAGAGGAGCGCGCGGTTCGCGACACGATTCGCGCGTTCGTCGATGAAAAGGTTCGTCCCATCATCGGCGACTGCTACATAGAAGGACGCTTTCCGAAGGAGCTCATTCCGCAGATGGCGGAGCTCGGGATGTTCGGCGCCAATCTGCCGGAAGAATACGGATGCGCCGGCCTCAACAACGTCGCCTACGGGCTCATCATGCACGAGCTGGAGCGCGGCGACTCGGGCGTGCGCTCGTTCGCTTCGGTGCAGGGTGCATTGGTGATGTATCCGGTCTACGCGTTCGGCTCAGAGGAGCAGAAGCGCCACTATCTCCCGAAAATGGCCAGCGGCGAGATAATTGGATGCTTCGGGCTGACCGAGCCCGATTACGGGTCCAATCCGTCGGGAATGGTCGCGCGTGCGCTTGTCCAGAAGGACGGAAGCTGGGTGATCAACGCCGCGAAGATGTGGATCACCAATGGTTCCACCGCGCAGGTGGCGATCATCTGGGCAAAGATCGGCGACGACAAGAGCGACAAAGCGATCCGCGGATTCATCGTTCCAACCGATACTCCGGGTTTTACGGCGAAGGACCAGAAGGGGAAGCTGTCGCTTCGCGCCTCGGACACGAGCGAATTGGTCCTTCAGGACGTGAAGGTTCCGGCGACCGCGCTCCTTCCCAAGAGCGGCGGTATCAAGAGCCCTCTCATGTGCCTTACCCAGGCCCGTTACGGGATCGCCTGGGGGGCGATGGGAGCCGCGCAGGGATGCTACGAGGAGGCGCTCGCCTACGCCGGCAACAGAGTGATGTTCGGTAAGCCGATCGCGGGATTCCAGCTGCAGCAGGCGCGTTTGGCCGAGATGCTGACAGAGCTCGTGAAGGGTCAGCTTCTTGCTTTGCACCTGGGTAGGCTGAAGGATGCGGGCACCTTCACGCCGCAGCAGGTGTCGCTTGCCAAGCGCAACAACGTCAGCGCCGCCACCGACATAGCGCGTGAGGCGCGTCGGCTGCTCGGCGCCAATGGCATACTTGCTGAATATGCATCGATGCGCCATATGGCGAACCTCGAGAGCGTCTACACGTACGAGGGTACGCACGACATCCACACATTGATTCTGGGGCAGGCAGTGACCGGATTGAGCGCATTCGAATGAAAGTCAAAGAGAAGCGGACCAAGCGTCGCCCCGGCGGGATCGATCTTGGGCTGAGAGAGGAGCAGGTGGCGCTCGGCGACCACATCGCCTATTTCTGGGAGAGCGAGCGTCAGTTCGAGGAGGCGGTTGGATTCCTTCTCGTCGGAATCAGAAATGGCGATCACATCGTCGTATTCGGCCACGACGACGCCAACAAGAAAGTCGTAGACGTGCTGCGCAAGCGCGGCATCGACACCGACCACCTTCAGACCTCGGAGCGCATGACGGTGGTAACCGGCGGCCCGAGCGGCGACAAGATGCTCGGGAACATCGGAGCCACGTTCTCGAGGTCCGTCGAGCGGGGCTGCGGGTGCATTCGACTGCTCGGCAACATTGGCTGGTCGAAGCCAGGGTGGCCCGACGATCTCGACATCCTCGCGTTCGAGGCGAAGGTAACCGGCGCGGCGAAGCAGTTCCCCTGCGTCGTCATGTGCATGTACGATGTCGCCTCGGTCTCGGGCGCGGTGATGGTCCACGGCGCCTACGAAACGCACCCCCTCACTTTCTGCGGCAACGTGCTGCGCGAGAATCCGTTCTACGTCGGGGTGGACGAGTTCCTGGAGCGACTGAAGGCCGAGTGACGTGAGTACGACGCCGATGCCGAGCTAGTATTTTAGGCGTCTGATGCGATCCTCGAAATTCGCGATCTTCTTAGTCGCGGTTGCCATCGCCGCCGCTGCCGTCGCCGGGTGGCTTTTTCCCCGCGCGCTCCCTATCGTCGCGCTCAAGCAATCGCTCACCCGCGAGGTCGCGCTCACGCGCGCTGATTCGTTTTTTCGCGCTCACTCGCTCGCGCCAGTGGGCGCGCGAACCGCGGTTCGGTTCCAGGCGAACGAGTCCGTACTCACATTCGTCGAGCTGGCGGGCGGCGGTCACGACTCGCTGAACGCGCTCGTACGCGGCGACGACATCGCGCCATTTACCTGGTCGGTGCGCGCATTCGTGCCCGGCGATGTTCGAGAGGCGCAAGTCCACTTCGCGCCGGACGGCCGCATCATCGGCTTCGAGCGAAAACTTGCTGAAGCCGACCGCCGTCGCGCCGTGAGCGCCGATTCAGGTCAGCGCCTGGCGGAACAGGCGCTGAATTCATGGATCAACGAACGCGCGGACCGGTGGAAGCTCGTCACTTCGTCCTACGAGACGCAGAAGGCCAGCGGCCGAATCGACCGCACCTACACGTTCGAGCGCGTGGACCGGCGCATTGGTGGCGCGCCGATCCGCTCAGACGCCGTGATCGCCGGCGACACTCCTGTGAGCATCCTGCGCCACGTCGAGATTCCCGAGTCGTTCCGACGGCGGTACGCCGAAATGCGGTCGGCGAACGAGCTGCTCGCTCTAATCGCGACCTTTGCGTTTCTCGGCGTCGCGATCGTCGGGATGATCCAGCTCAGTAGATTCGCGCGCGAGCGACGTGTGCGGTGGCGCGAACCGATCGCGGTGGGAGCGGTAATTGGCGCGCTCGCGCTCGCCGCGGGCATCAACGAGATGCCGGGAAGCTGGTTCTCGTACGATACCGCGATGCCGCCCGGGACTTTTTTGGGGCTGCAGGTTTTGCTTGCCGTGGTGCTCGGCGTATTTGCCGCGCTGCTCGTCGTCTTTACGCTGGCGGCGGCGGAAGCGTCCACGCGGCAGGCGTTCCCGCGGCATCTCGATTGGTGGAAGTTGTGGCGGTTCCGCGCCACGAGAGAGGTGGCGTCGCTGGTAGGCGGCGGGTACGCCGTTGCAGCGATCGCCTTCGCGTACGTCGCGATCTTCTATCTCGTCACCCGCAGTCTGTTCGGCTGGTGGGTGCCGAGCGAGCTACTGGATGATCCAAACCAGATTGCGTCGCCGATGCCGTGGATCTCGGGCATCGCGGCATCGGTGAACGCCGGCGTGTGGGAAGAGTCGCTTTTTCGCGCGCTCCCGCTGTCGCTGCTCTCACTGTGGGTTGGGACACGTCCGACGCGCCGGTGGTGGATGGCAGCGGGAGTCGTGGCATCGGCGCTCATCTTCGGGTTCGCCCACGCGAACTACGCTTCATGGCCTCCGTACTCGCGCGGCGTGGAGATCTTTCTCGACGCCTGCTTCTGGGCGGTGCTGTTCATCAACTTCGGGCTTCTCGTCACTGTGGTCGCGCACTTCGTGTACGACCTCGTGTTGTTCGGGATATTCGCCGCGTCGGGAAGCACCGTCGAATATCGCGTTACGGCGGCGATCATTTTGCTGGCCCTGCTGGCGCCCGCTCTCGTGGTGTTGTGGGGATGGGTGCGGCAGCGCGGATTCACGGCGGCACCTGAGGAAGCCCGCTTCGCGGCGTGGACGCCGATCGCCGCTGAGGATCAGGCCGCGCCAATCACGCTCAGACCAGTCGGCGCGTTCACGACGCGCGCGCGCCGTCTGGCGCTCGCCGCCGCCATCGCCGGCGTCATCGTCGCCGTAGCGCGGCCGCCCAAGCCTTCACTTGGTCCGCAATTCACGGCTGATCGCGCGCACGTCATTCGGACAGCCGACTCGATGCTACTCGCCCACGGCGGCAATCCGGTCGGATGGAGGCGCCTCACGGGTATCGGAAAGGACACGCTGAGCGCGTGGCCACGATTTCTGCGCAAGTACAAGCTCGTCCCCGAAGCGCAGCGATTCGCGTCCACATTCGAGCCGCCAACGTGGTGGACGGTGCGCTACGTCCACACAAAGGGCACCGCGGCGCAGCGCACCGAAGAGTGGCGCGTTCGCCTCTGGCCCGATGGCAGACCGCTGGACACGCGTCACCTCGTTCCGGATTCGGCGAGCGGCAATTCACCCGATACCTCCGCCGTTCGTCGTATCGCGCTCGCCACTCTGACGCGCGAGAGGATCGACACATCCACGCTCCAGGAATCAGAGCTCGAGGAAACCGCCCGCCCGGCGAGACGGGATGTCACGGTCACCTACACCGACACGACCGTGAAGCTGCCTGACGGCGCGGTGGCGCGGGCCTGGGTGCAGATCGCCGGCGACAAGCCGCTGGTGGCGCGACGTGGCGTGGAATTGCCGGAGACATTTCTGCGTGCCGATCGCGCGCAACAAACCAATCGGATAGCGGTCGCGGTTATCAGCATTTTACTGGTGCTGGCGCTGATCGTGACGGGCGCGATCGTCGTCAAACGCCGGCGCCGGATTGTGCTCGACGACGGGACGCTCGATCGTCGCGCCACGTTCATCTTGTTGGCTGCGCTTGCCGTGCTATGGGTGCTGACCAGCGTCAACAATCTGCCGTCGCAGTTGTTCTCGTACAGCACCACGCAGCCGTGGGGTAGCTTCGTCGGTAGTACGGCGCTCGGATTCCTGATGGCGATTCCGCTCGCGCTCTTCGTTCTCGGCTTGTGGCTGGCACTCGGCGCGATGAGACGCCGTGTTGGAATCCCGATGCTGGCGGGCCGATGCCGCGCACACCGACGACGATGCTAGACTCCGTGGCCCCGGTGTTCGCGGGCATCACGGACATTCCCGCGAATGCGTTGTTTGCAGTGGCGATGGTCGGGATCCCGATACTCGTTGTGGCGGCGCTCACCCCGCGGTGGAGCTTTAGGGCGCTCATTGCGGGGGCCGTTCTGGCGCTCGTGGCCGCGGTGGCGTGGGCATCTGGCACAGTGAACGACATCGATCCCGTGAGCGTCGCGCTGGTCATCATGGGGGCGATAGTCGTGTCGATCGCCTTTGTCGTCGGGGGCACGCGGTCCGCGTGGTCCTGGATAGTCGCCGCGCTTTTCTTTCAAGCGCTGCTCGGCCTGCGTGAAGCCGCATACGGGCCGGTATGGCAAGCGCGCGGAGCAGGCGCGCTCACGGTGCTCATCGCGTCAGCACTGATCGTGGTAATCGCGCGCCGAACGGCGCAGGCCCATCAGCCCGCTGGTATCTTTACATGAAATCATTCTCATGGAGCTCATCGCGGTGAAGATTGCCGTGTGCGTCAAACGCGTTCCCGACATGGATGTCCGCTTCAGGATCGGCGCGGACAACCTCTCACTCGATGAAGCGGGACTCAAATTCGACATCAACGATTTCGACGCCTGGGCGGTCGAAGCCGCGCTGCAGCTGAAGGAAAAGAACGCCGGCAGCGAGGTTACGGTGGTCTCGCTCGGTCCTGACGTTGTACAGGAAACCATCCGCAAGGCGCTGAGCATGGGCGCCGACCGCGGAATCCACCTGAAGGCCGACAAGGTGCCGTTCGATGGACTCGCGATCGCGAAGGCGCTCTCCGAAGAGCTCAAGACCGGAGCCTACGATTTGATATTCTTCGGCAAGATGTCCCCCGACTCCTCGAACGGCGTCGTCGGCCCGATGGCGGCAGAGATACTTGGACTTCCCTGCGTCACGGCGATCTCTTCACTGGAGATCGCGAACGGGAAGGGAACCGCCAAGCGCGAGCTCGAGGGCGCGCAGGAGATCGTCGAGTTCCCGCTGCCGGCGGTGCTGACCGTCGACGAGGGACTCAATACCGCGCGGTATCCGTCTCTCAAGGGAATCATGGCGGCGAAGAAGAAGCCGCTCCAAACCAAACCTGCTCTGCTCCCAGAACCACAAATCACGGTGCGCAAGCTCGAGCTGCCGGCGGAGAGAAAGGCGGGGCGCATCGTTGGTGAAGGCGCCGCCGCGGTGCCGGAGCTGGTGCAGCTGCTTCAGACCGAGGCCAAGGTTCTCTGATGTCGAACATCTTCGCGTTTGTCGAAACTCGTGGCCCTGACGTTCGAAAGGTTGGGCTCGAGGCAGTCACTGCCGCCCGCATGCTTGCCGACAAGACGGGCGTTGGAGAAGTGCACGCGCTCCTCCTGGGTCCGCCCGGTATCGCCGGAAGAGCAAGTCAGCTCGGCCAGCATGGTGCGGATGTTGTCATCGTCGTCGAGCACGCAGCCCTCGCCAACTACAATCCTGAAGTCGCGACGGCGACCGCCGCCGAGAGGATCAAGTCGGGCGGGTATCGCGGGGCGATCTTCAGCACCACGGCGCAGGGACGCGATCTGGCGCCCCGCGTCGCTGCTCGGCTCGGCGTGAGCGTCGTGACCGATGTCTTGTCGTTCGAGGTCGAAGGCGACACGGTAGTGGTTCGACATCCGATGAACATCGGCAAAGTCATCGCAACGCTCGCGATTTCCGCCACACCGGCCGTGATCGCGATGCGCCCCAACGTCATCAGCCCCGCGCAGAACGCGAAGGCAGGAAAGGTCGAGAACGCACAGCCGGCCATCGATCCAGCGTCGGCACGCGTGAAAGTGATCGAGACGCGCAAGGGAAGCGGCGGCAAGCTCGATCTTGCCGAAGCTCCAGTCGTCATCGCGGGTGGTCGTGGCCTGAAATCGGCCGAGAACTTCAAGCTCGTCGAAGATCTCGCGGCGGCTTTCGGAAACGCAGCGGTCGGCGCAACCCGCGCGGTGACCGACGACGGCTGGCGGCCGCACAGCGATCAGATTGGGCAGACAGGTCGGCTCGTGAGTCCGGAGCTATACATCGCCGTGGGAATCTCCGGCGCGGTACAGCACCTGGCGGGAATGCGCACGTCGAAGACGATAGTCGCAGTGAACAAGGACAAGGACGCGCCGATCTTCAAGGTCGCCGACTAGGACGCGCCGATCTTCAAGGTCGCCGACTACGGCATCGTCGGCGACGTGTTCGAGGTGATCCCCGCGCTCACCGAGGCGGTGCGCGAAGCCAAGAAGCACCACTAATGCCGGATCGCGCTGGATCGGTGCTGCCGAGCCGGCATCAGCCGCCGCTGCCGCTCGATCGTTTGATTCTGTCGGACCCGCCCGATGCAGAAGCGGTCCCGATGGACGTATTGTTCGTCGGAGGCGGGCCAGCGGGCCTGGCCGGCGCGATCGAGCTCGCAAAGCTCGTCAAGCGCGATGCGGAATCAGGTGGAACGCTCGGCGATGTCCAGATCGGCGTGCTGGAGAAAGCGGGAGCACTGGGCGAGCATTCGCTGTCGGGCGCGGTCGTGAATCCGATTGCCTTGCGCGCGCTTTTCCCCGAGCTGAAGGACAAGGATTTTCCGTTTCGCGCTCCGCGCGTCTACTTCATGACTGAGAGCCGGTCGGTTCGTCTGCCAACGCCGCCGACGATGCAGAATCACGGCTACTTCATCGGCTCCATCTGCGAGATCGTTCGTTGGCTCGGAGAAAAGGCAGAAGGGCTCGGCGTCAACATCTTCACCGGTTTCCCCGCAGCATCCCTGTTGACTGAGGGAAGTCGAGTTATTGGCGTGCGCACCACGCCGTCGGGACTCGCCCGAACCGGTGAGCCTGGCAGCGGGTACACTCCGCCCACCGACATCACCGCCCAGATCACTGTCCTCGCCGAGGGAACGCGCGGCACTCTGTCGCAGGCTTATCTGGAGTGGCAGAGGATCTCATCGGACAATCCGCAGATCTTGGCGCTCGGCGTGAAGGAGATCTGGGAGACGCTCAAGCCGCTCGACGCGGTCGTCCACACGCTCGGCTGGCCCGTGCCGAAGGATTGCTTCGGCGGGAGCTTCATGTATCCACTCAGCAGGAATCTCGTCGCCCTGGGTCTGGTTGTCGGCCTCGATTACAAGCGGACCTCAGACGATGTGCACGAGATGCTGCAGCGAATGAAGTTACACCCGCTCTTCAGGGACCTTCTCGAGAGTGGAGAAATGGCGGAGTGGGGAGCGAAGACGATTCCCGAAGGCGGATACTACGCGATTCCCAAGAGACGTCACGGCGACGGCCTGATGATTGTCGGCGACTCGGCTGGATTCGTGGAAGTCGCATCGCTCAAGGGAATTCACTACGCGATGCAATCGGGGATGTTCGCCGCGCGCGCCGCGTTCGACGCGTTGAAGAGAAAGGACACGTCAGCGGCGTCGCTCAAGGAATACGACGTTATGGTGGACGGGAGCTTCATCGTCAAGGATCTGCGTCGGCGCCGCAACATGCGCCTCACGTTTCAGGAGAGCAACTTCTACACGGCGGGTATCAAGGCCAGCCTCATGACTGTCACCGGTGGCGCGCTCTTCGGGGGAAAGATCGACTCGCACAGCGACGCCGACGTTTCGCGCGAGGCTACGCCGTCCGAGACGTTCGTGCCCGACGGCAGGCTCACGTTCAGCAAGCTCGATGCTGTGTTCAAGTCGGGCAACGCGACGCGCGACGACATTCCTTCACACCTGATCGTCGGTTCGGACATCAGTCCCGAAGTCGCAGAGCTGTACGCTCACATGTGTCCGGCCGGTGTCTACGAGCGCGACGGCGACCGCCTCGTGGTCAGCCCCGCCAATTGCATCGACTGCAAAGCCACGGACGTTCTAGGACCTCGTTGGACGCCGAGAGAAGGCGGGAGCGGGCCCAAGTACAGACAGATGTAGACAAAGGGCCGCCCTAGCCGGCCACCGAGACGGAAGTTTCATCCGGATGAAGCGGATTCACCTGATTACTCGGATCGCTCCTTGTCAGGGAAATGATCCCTCTCGCTAGCTCTGTTTCTTTTGTTATTTCTAGGAGAGCTCCGCGAGGCGTCGGAAGCATCCCGAGCGGCAGTTCCCAAAAAATCCCGGCCTGCCAAGAGGAGCCGGCTCGCCACTCGGAACGATCAGCATAATCCGGAAAATCCGCTTGATCCGGATGAAACTTCCGTCTCGGTGGCCAGCCCGAGCGGCAGTTGGAAAGTCTCTAGGCTCGCCCGATCTCGTAAATATCGATCCGCTGTTTGATTTCGCCAGCTTCGAACGGGCGCGTCTCTTTGTTCCGGATCACCAACCCGTGTTCGGCACACGCCTCGACGAAGACTGGCGCGGCGACGCGTCCCGGATCGGCGATCAACGCGATTCCGGTTGGCCCGAGCAAGCCACGAAGGAGCACCGGCAATAGCTCGGCGTACTCCTTCTCGTACAGGACGTCGGAGGCGAACACGAGATCGAAGGTGCCAAGATCCACTGGCAGGTGCCTCCAGTCCACGAGTCGCGTGCGAGCGATCGTACCGAGATTGCGGAAAACGTTCGCGCGTGTGACGTCGAGCGCATCCTCGTAGTAGTCGGTCGAGAGCACGTCGAATCCGGCACTCGTCGCGGCGAGCGTGCTGAGACCAACCCCGCAGCCTAGCTCCAGCGCGGTTTTTCCCCGGCCTTTCAAATCCATCAGCCTGGAGGCGAGCACGATCGACGACGGCCACACATCCGCCCAGTAGGGAAGCCGTTCATCCTTCACGAAATCCTCTTCGCGAATGAGGTCGTCGGAGTTCGCCGGCCTGAGGATGCTGAACGTGTGCGCGTCCACCGTCGCGTCCTCGACCGATGTGCGAAAGCGCCGCGTCAGCGCGCCAACCAGAGCGTCGCCATTCAGCGCGACGCTCTTTTCGATCTCCACCAAATCACTCTTATCTATCACAGCGAGAAAGCCGAAGTCTCGTCGAGGCTGTGATCGAGCATCAGCGCCTTGAGCTTGGCACCCTTCGCCACCTTGGGCGATGTCTCGGGCACTATGAGCAGAGCATTGGCTTTTGCCATCGATGTCAGCGCGCCGGAGCTTTGCAACCCGGTGAGGCGCGCCGTCAGAGTCCCATCTTCGTGTCTGGTCACGTACGCCCTGAGGAAATGCGTGAGCTTCGCCGAAATCTTCACATCCTCCTCCAGCGTCACGCTCACGGTGCGCCGAAAAAGAGCGGTGTGACCTTGCATCTTCCGCAGCGCCGGCCGCACGAAGAGCTCAAAGCTCACCATCGCCGACACCGGATTGCCCGAAAGCCCGAGCCACGGCACACCGTTCAACATGCCGAAGGCGAGCGGAGCGCCGGGCCGCATCTTCACCTTCCAGAACAACTGCTTGCCACCGAGCGCTGCGAACACATCGCGGGTGTGGTCGAGATCGCCGACGGATACTCCCGCCGAAGTGATGATCAAATCGCAATCGCCGGCCTTTTCGAGCTTGCGCCTGAGCGAGGCCCTCGTGTCCTCAGCAATGCCCAGGTCCACGGGCACACCGCCGGCAACTCGGGTGAGCGCGTCGAGCGTGTAGCTGTTGCTCGAGACGATGCGTCGCGAAGCAAGGACCTCGTCGAAGTCGTCAATGTCCACCAGC
>CAJDUK010000048.1_pt1 | contig 11484 bp, 9 predicted proteins | sample 7390591 | NCBI WGS metagenome assembly CAJDUK01 (sample SAMEA7055672, study PRJEB34461) | soil metagenome | biome: terrestrial ecosystem; feature: Peninsula; material: soil | place: Antarctica | collected 2016
GCCGCCGCCGAGCGTTTGAGCGCTCGGGTCGCTATCTGGGGGCAAGTGCTGGCTCTTTCGATTTCTTGAACGTCAGCTCGCCCTTGGGATCGCGCTCGACGACGATGTGATCTCCCTCGCTGAACCTGCCCTCGAGAACGGCAAGCGCCAAAGGATTCTGGAGCAGACGCTGGATTGCTCTCTTGAGCGGGCGTGCACCGAACGCCGGATCGTACCCTTCCGTCGCCAGCACTTCGCGCGCTTCCGGAGTCAGCTCGAGCGTGAGCTTTCTGTCCGCCAGCAGCTTCTCGAGCTTGGTCAGCTGCAGATCGATGATGTGCTCGATCTCTGCCTTGCCGAGTGGGCGGAAGATGATGATGTCGTCGACGCGGTTGAGAAACTCGGGACGGAAATGTTGCCTCAGCGCGTTCGTCACCTGTGCTTCGACCACGGCCCTGTCGTCGCCGGTGTGTTCGAGAATGTAGGTGCTCCCGATGTTCGAGGTCATGATGATGACGGAGTTCCGGAAATCGACCGTGCGCCCCTGCGAGTCGGTGAGCCGCCCGTCGTCGAGAATCTGGAGCAGGATGTTGAACACATCTGGATGCGCTTTCTCTATCTCGTCGAAGAGCACCACCGAGTACGGGCGTCGCCGGACAGCCTCGGTGAGCTGACCGCCCTCCTCGAATCCAACATAGCCCGGAGGCGCGCCGATCAATCGGGCAACCGCGTGCTTCTCCATGTACTCGGACATGTCGATGCGGACCATCGCCTGCTCGTTGTCGAACAGGAACTCGGCGAGCGCCCGCGCGGTCTCGGTTTTTCCGACGCCGGTGGGACCAAGAAAGATGAATGAGCCGATCGGACGATTCGGATCCTGAAGGCCTGCTCGGGAACGGCGCACTGCGTTCGCCACTGCGCGAACTGCCTCTTCCTGTCCAATCACCCGTGTGGCAAGCACCTGCTCCAGTCGCGTAAGACGCTCACGCTCTGCCTCCATCATTCGCGAAACCGGAATTCCGGTCCAGCGCGCGACTATCTCGGCGACATCCTCGGCCGTGACTTCTTCCTTCAGGAATCTCGCTCCGCCTTCCTGCCGGCTCGCCAACTTCTGTTCCGATTCCTGGAGCTGCTTCTCGAGCTGGGGTATCTGCCCGTAAGAAATCTCCGCTGCCTTTTGGAGATCGCCGCGCCGCGTGGCGAGCTCGGCTTCGGTGCGCGCCTGCTCGATCTGCTGCTTGATCTTGGCAACGCTGCCGAGGACTTCTTTCTCCTGCTGCCACTGCGCTCTCATGGCCGAGGCTCTCTCTTTCAGCTCGGCCAGCTCACGCTCGAGATTCTTCAGTCGCTCTCGCGAGGCCTTGTCTTTCTCTTTCTGAAGCGCCTGCTGCTCGATCTGGAGTTGAGTGCTCCGGCGCTCGACCTCATCGATCTCCTGTGGCACCGAGTCGATCTCGATTCGGAGTCGCGATGCGGCCTCGTCGATGAGATCGATCGCCTTGTCCGGCAGGAAGCGATCGCCGATGTAGCGGTTCGAGAGCGTGGCGGCGGCGACGATCGCGCCATCGGTGATGCGGACGCCGTGGTGAGTTTCGTATCTCTCCTTAAGTCCCCGGAGAATCGCGATCGTGCTCTCGACGCTTGGCTCTCCGACGTACACAGGCTGGAAGCGGCGCTCCAGGGCGGCGTCCTTTTCGATGTGCTTCCGGTACTCGTCGAGCGTTGTGGCGCCCACGACGCGGAGCTCGCCGCGGGCGAGCGCCGGCTTGAGCATGTTGCATGATGAACTGGCCTTCGCCTTCGGTCACTTCCTTGAGCACTGCCTTGAGGCGCTCCTCGAACTCCCCGCGAAACTTCGTGCCCGCTATCAGCGCTCCAAGGTCTAGCGCAACGAGGCGCTTGTTCTTGAGGCCCTCCGGGACGTCGCCGTTGGCGACTCGCTGGGCCAACCCTTCGGCGATCGCGGTCTTTCCCACTCCGGGCTCGCCGATCAGGACCGGGTTGTTTTTTGTGCGCCGCGAGAGAATCTGGATCACGCGCCGAATTTCCTCGTCGCGACCTATCACCGGATCTAGCTTGCCTTTGCGCGCGGCCTCGGTGAGATCGCGGGTGTAGCGCTGCAGCGCCTGATACTGGTTCTCCGGGCTCTGATCAGTAACGCGGTGGGATCCGCGTACTGATTGAAGAGCCTCGAGCAGCCCTTCGTGGGTCGCGCCGATGCCCGTCAACAGGTTCCGGCTTTCGGTGCCTTTTACATCGGAAAGCGCGACCAGAAAGTGCTCGGTCGAAACGAAGTCGTCGCCCAGCTTCTTGGCGTCGGCCTCGGCCTTATCGAAAACCTGATTGAGTTCTTTAGATAGCGTCGGCTGCGCGTTCGATTGCTTCGGATATCGCGCCATCTCGCGGCCTACCGTCTCTCGTAGCTGAGCGACGCTTACGCCGAGCTTCTGAAGGATGGGTACGACGATGCCCTCATCCTGGGTCAGAAGCGCCAAGAGGAGGTGGAGGTCGTAGACGAGCGGATTCCCCGCTTTGCGCGCGAGTTCGACCGCTTCATTCAGAGCTTCCGTCGCTTTTACGGTGAGGCGGTCCGGATTGATCATGACTGACCGGTGAGAGGGATGGGTTCCCTGACGTGCAACGGGGGTGCCGCATATTACCCGCCAACTTGGCGGAGTATAACTAGCCACGCGACGGGTGAAGGGGGATGCAAGTTTTGAGTTGTCAGTTTTGAGTTGTCAGTTTGTCAGTGGACGTGAGTGGACGGCGCGACCAACTGTCAACCACTGATGACCGACCAACTAACCAACTTACGACTCAGAACTTGCATCCCCTCTGCTCGACATAGGGGCCCGGCTCGACAGAAAAAAGAGACGCATCCCGGCTCTGCCAGGATGCGTCTCCAAAAAGTCAGGTATTTATTTTCTAACGATCATTTTCTTGACGAGGACCTTGCCGTCTACCTCGAGTCGAAACAGGTAGATGCCGGACGCCACGTCTTCTCCAGTCTGCGAGTACTTTCCATCCCAGTAAGCCGTGTACTCGTTGCAGGTCAACAGCAAGTTCTCGAGCGACTCGCCACCAGCAGCGTTCCCACCGCCTTGCAGAACCGGCACAGCGACCAGCTGGGCCAGAAGGTTGTAAATCCGCAAACTCACGCGGTGCTGACGTCCGGAATCGGTGCATCCCTGTGCATCACCAACGACAAACCGAATCCGTGTGTCCTGAACGACCGGGTTGGGATAATTCTGACCTAGCTGTAACCCGGCGCCTTGTCCTCCGCCGGGTGGGGGAAAAGATCCCTGAGCCGCCGAACGACTTGGCATGAACGCGCTGAGCACGAGCACTACGAACAGCGCCCGCCACAGATGCTTCATGTTGTCTCCAAATACTGACGAAAGAGGGTCTCTAGACTCTGGCTCCTACCAAGGTGGACATGTGTTCTCCTGCCGCGAACTTAGGATCGAGCGCGGGAAGTGTCAAGCAAAATGCCAGGTTTTTGGCGCAAAACCCGGCCATCTCCCCGCCTTTCCGTAAGCCCACTCCGATCGCAAAACTCGAGAAACGGAATGAGGTATTTTCTCGAGAATCCGAGGATATCTCTAAGCTGGGCCGGCACATACGTATTCCCGGGCACCAGCGCTTCCTTGAGTCGAGCGATCATCGTTTCCAATACACTTCGGTCGTAGTAGCGATCCGTCTCCACCTGAACGATTCGCCCCTGCCGCTCCAGAAGTCGAAGCAGAGCAGGAACCGAGCTGCCGTAGCGCGAGACCAACTCGCTCACGCTGGGCGGCTCCCGCTCGCTCGCGCAAATATCGTGCGCCACCTGTTCACTCACCGCCACGTCGCGCGTGCTGGGCGACGGCGCCCATCCCGTTCTACTTACGAGCGGTCCCTGCGTTTCAATCTCGCCCGCCCGTTGCATTTCCCGGATGGCGATATCGACCAGCTCCTCGTTCGCGCGCACGCCTTCCTTGAGCGTTTGAGTCGGAACGCCAGGAGCAAGCGGAGCGCTGATCTCGTATTCGGCGATGATGCGGCGAACTGTTGCCATAACTAGTTCGACAGCCGCGGGAGCAAAAAGGTTGTGGTTACCGGCGCGGGCTCCGCTCTGAGCGATGAGGCTGGCTACCTCTCCCGGAGCGCAGCCGGCGCGCACCGGGAGGTCCCTGGTCGCGACGCCGCGCAATCCTTCAGCTCCGAGCATGCGTGCGAAGCGCGCAGCGCTACTGGTTGCAAGGGCGTCGAGGTTTGTCGCCGGATCGTGTGTCAAAGCCCGGCGACGCGAGTACGGATCGACGACAACCCCGCCACCAATCGTGCGCAGCGGCGCGGGAAGCCTGAGCACGAAACGGTCGCCGCCTCTAAGAGTGACGGGCGCATCGGTAATTACGCGCGCGAGAGTGGGCTTCCCGAAACTCATGGAGCCGCTGCCCACGACAAGGCGAGCACCCACTTCCGAAGCGCCTGCGTGCAGTCGAAGCCGAGTGCGAGAGGTCATTTTGACCGCCGCGTCAGAATCGATGGTGACGATCGCCTCGAACAGCGAGGTCGCATTCCACGATTCCTCGGTGACTAGAACTGACCCCCGCGGGACTTCGGCGACCTCGATCCCAACAAGTGCCACCGCGGTTCGGCCACCGGCCAGAGCGCGCTCCGACGACTTGCCGTGTTGCTCGATTCTCCTTGCTCGTGAATGCCTCCTAGCGGGGAGAATCCGCACATTCTCGTCCGCGCTCATTTGTCCGCTCCAGACCGTTCCCGTCACCACAGTTCCGGTGCCCTTGACCGTGAACGCGCGATCGACCGGCAGACGAAAGACATCGTCACTGGCGCGCGGGGTGGCTTTGCTCAGCGCGCTCGTCAGGATCGCGCGGAGCTCCGCCAATCCATCTCCGGTCCGGCTCGAGCACGCCACGACTTCGGGTGTCGGCGAGCCCGTCTGTTCGAACACGGACAGCACGTCCGCTCGCACCAGATCGATCCATTCGGAGTTGGCGAGATCCGATTTGGTGAGCGCCACCACAATCGTGGGAATCCCAAGAAGCCGCAGGATCAGCAGATGTTCGCGCGTCTGCGGCATCACACCCTCATCGGCGGCAACCACCAACAGCCCCAGATCGATTCCGCTCGCTCCCACGAGCATGCTGCGAACGAAATCCTCGTGGCCGGGGACATCGACGATGCCTACGGTTCCGATGCCCTCGAGCTCGAGAGGCGCGAAGCCGAGGTCGATCGTGATGCCGCGCCGCTTCTCTTCGGGAAGCCGGTCGGCATCCACGCCAGTCAGCGCCTTGACGAGCGCGGTTTTCCCGTGATCGATGTGGCCGGCGGTGCCGATGATCACGCGGCGCTCCATCGCTCGTGCTCCCACACCGCGAACGCGCGGAGGGGACGGTCGTCGGTCAGATGGGCGCCGAGGAACTCGCGGAGCAGCCGCTGGTGCGATCGGGCTTCGGCGTCGGCGAGGTGCACCGATTCATCGCCGTCCAGCCATTTCCGGATCGCGGCTCGTGCATCGGCGGGGATTCTGCGCCCCCCCGGCGCGAGTCTGCCGCAGGAGGGACAGACGATGCCGCCGGAGGAATGCGAGAAGGTAGCGTCGTCAACGTCGCGCAGCGGAGTGTGACACAGTGAGCAGCTGGAAAGCTCCGGCGTAAATCCGAGCGCGGAAACGATGCGCCAACACCCAGCCAATCCATCTTCGATCGTGCGCTCGGGCGCGGAGCGGGCAATGCGATCGAGGACATCCACTACCGTTTCGTAGAGCTCCGCCCCCGAATCTTCGCCCGCGAAGCGAAGAGCCAGCTCGGCGACCGTGGATGCGGCAGTGAAGCGACCGATGTCCTCCGCCAGCTCGCTGCGCGTGCGCGAGATCTCGAAGCCCGCAAGGTTGTGAAGGTCACGGTTGGGTTTTACGTACAGCTGGGCGGAGCCTTCCGCGAACAGGTCGAGCGCGGACCCGTAACGCCCCCGCGACTTCCGCGCTCCTCTCGCCAAAACCGATTGCACACCCGCTTCCCTGGTGAGCAAGCGGATGATGCGCGAGCTCTCGAGGTAGTCGAAGGCGTGAAGCACTATCGCTTCCGTAACGAGCAGCGGCATCTCCGGAATTTAACACTCGCTCAGCCGAGCATCGGTTCTAGAAGAGCGTCGCCGCCCGCGCTCCTATGAGTACCGTGCGCCCCGGCGCCGCGAAGTGAAGGACGTCTTCGTAGTGCTTGTCGAGCGCGTTCTCCAATCGCAGACTGAGTTTCAGTCCTCCTCGACGAATGGCAGTCAGCGGAAAATCGGCGGACAGATCGAGCTTCGTGTAGGACGGGAGCGTGACGCGCGGCGACGGGAACTGGGCGAAATCGAGATCGGCTCTCTTTCCGACGAAGCTCATGGCGACGCCGAAGCTCCCGCTCGAGGGACGAGTGTAGAAGACGAGCAGGTTTCCCGAGTGACTGGGCCGACGGATCAACGCATCACCGACCTTGTCGGAGCCCTGGTACGCGGGATCGACAGCCCTCACTTGAGGGGTGACAATCGTGTAGCTCGCACTTCCCCGCCAGCTTCGCACCGGTGAAACCTGAACCTCGGCCTCATAGCCGTTGGAGCTTGCAGCAGTGAGATTGGCGTAGCTGCCCTTAAAGCTCGGCGGCGCGCCGTTCACGTACTGGATCAGGTCGGAGAAGCGCTGCGCGAAGTAACTCGCGCTCGCCTGAATCAATTCCGGACGGATGGTCGTCACGAGACCAACCTCGGCGGAGCGTGTCCTTTCGGGCCGCAGGCTCGGACTGCCGGTGGTGTAGAGAGTCGGGCGCAGCTGATTGAAGGCTGGAGCATTGAAGGCGGTACTAAGCGATGCGCGAAGCCGGACCGTTGGAAGAACATTGGCGTTGGCGCCGATTCGATAAGTCCCGAATCGATCGTAGTCAGAGTTGTCATCCATCCGGCCGCTCAGCGTGTACGAGAACCGTTCGGTCAGATTGCCAAGCAGCTCGGAGTAGTAGGCGACGTTGTGTCGCGACGCGTCGAACGAATCGGTTTGCACAGTGGCGCCGCCAACCGCGCCCGAACCGTTGGAGCTGTTCTCGTGCTCTCTCTCGTACGCGGCTCCGACGGTGACGGTAGCAGTATGGAGAAAGAAAGAGAATCTGCCTTCGGCGTTGCGGCGATAGCCGCGTGACCGGAACTCAGAATATTGCGGGCTCGTTGCGCCGAACGGAATCGCAATGTCCGCGGTAAGGTCGGATACGTCGTTGCTCCCGAGCAGCAGCCGGCTCTGGATGTTCGAATTGAGATTCCGGCCCGCATCGAGTCCTACCGTCAGTCTATGCTGTGTCCGGTATGAGTTGCTATCCACCGGCTGGCCGGCAAAGTCGGTTGGATAGTGGAATTCCGCCGCTGTGTATCGCGCGGAGATCCGTGCGTCGCCGGATGCACCTTCGGCCAGCGTCAGCGCGCTGCTCAGGGTGCCGTTTCGATACTCGTTGTTGAACGGAAGAATCCCGCGCGTGGAATGGTGGGCAGCCCCGAGAGAGAACCCACCCAACGGCGTAGATTCGACCGCATCTCCGTCGACATCGAGCGAGCGATAGGTCCCGGCGCGCAGTCCGACCGATGCGCGGGGCTCGGCGGAGCCTTTTCGTGTAAAGATTTGAACGATTCCCGAGACGGCGTCGGCACCGTACAGCACGCTCGCAGGTCCTCTGACGATTTCAATACGGTCGATGTTGTCGGTGGTGAGGTGGCTGAAGTCGAAGAAGCCCCCCGGTGCGTTGACCGGCACGCCATCAATGAGGACTTTGGTGTAGCGGCTCTCTCCGCCGCGCAGGAAAAGTGAAGTCACGGCTCCGTACGAGCCGCTCTGCACCAGCGCGGCGCCTGGAACCTCGCGCAGGGCGTCCGACACTCTCGTCACTCCACGCGCGCGCAAATCCTCGCCCAACAGGACTGTCACGGGCTGGGTCAAACTGCTCGCAGGCTTCGGAACTTTGGAGGCGGAAACGACCACCGTCCCAAGCTGCGCGGTGTCGTTCGCCTGACCCTGCGCGGAGCGACAAGGAACAATCACGGCGAGGATGAGACCAGCTAGTGCTGTTTTGGTTGTCATGGCTGTAGGCGACTGAGGCCGGATGAGTTGATCAGAGATTGAGTGGACGTCGAAGGGGCACTAGCGCGGGAGCGCCGATCGCGGGGTCGCGCGTGATGACAACCGGCCAACGATAGACGGACTCGAGCAACGTGGCGTTCATTACTTCGGCAGGCGCGCCGCTGGTTGCGACCTTCCCTTGGTCGAGGAGCACGATCGTGTCGGCGAAGCGGGCAACGAGATTGAGCTGGTGGCTTACGAGCAGCACCGCGAGTCCGGAACGCGCCAGAGATGAGAGCAGCTCGAAGATCGCCATCTCGTGCGCGACATCGAGAAACGTTGTCGGCTCGTCCAGAACGAGGGCGGGAGTTTTCTGCGCCAGAGCGCGCGCAATGCGCACCCGCTGCCATTCCCCGCCCGACAGCGCGTCGGTGTCGCGGTCGGCCAGATCTTCGACTCCCGCCTGCGCCAGCGCTTTCTCCACGGCACGATCGTCGTCCTCAGCGGGCGCGCGCCACAGGCCGAGATGCGGATAGCGACCAAGGGCGACGTAATCACGGACACGAGCAGGAAACGCAGCTTCCTCCCGCTGCGGAACCACGGCAACCAATCTCGCCAGCTCCGCGTACGACAATGTGCTGACCTCGCGGTCGTCGATCGTTACTCCTCCGCGCATTATGTCGGCGCGACGGAGCAAGGCCCGCACGATGGAGCTCTTGCCGGAGCCATTCGGGCCCGCGAGCGCGGTAAGATGCCCGCGTGGAACCAGAAAGCTGACGCCGTCCACCGCGTTCCTCGCCCCGCGGTCGTACGAGACGACGAGATCCGCGATTCCGATCACGCCGTGCGTCTCAGCTGCACGAGGAAGAACGGTACGCCCAGAAGCGCTGTGATTGCTCCGAGCGGAAGCTCGGTGGGTGGGGCGACGGTCCGGGCCGCGAGATCAGCGGCGACAACCAGCGTCGCCCCGACGAGGGCGGCGGCAACGATCAGCGGCCGGTGAGCCCGGAGTCCGAGGCGTCGAGCGATGTGGGGCACCACGAGTCCGATAAATCCGATTAGACCGGCGGCGGACACAGTTGCAGCGGCGAGCAGCGCGGCGAGGAGGAACACGCGACGGCCCGATTTCTCGGCGTCGACGCCGAGCGATGCCGCCGTGTCCTCACCGAGTGAGAGAACGTCGATCTCGCGCGCCCAGTAGACGAGAGCGCCTCCGGCGAGAAGAATGCTCGCCGCCAACCACGTGACGCGCTCCCACGTGGCGTCGGCGGCTGAGCCCATCATCCACCAAAGCGCCCCGCGAACAGTGTTCGGTTCCGCTCTCGCCAACGCCACCATTATCGCCGCATTCGCGAACGCGCCAACGATCACGCCAGCGATGAGCAGTGTGCGCATATCTCCGCGAGTGCCGCTTCCGCCAACCCGAGCCACGGCGAGCGCGACGAACACAGCGGATATTCCGCCCGCGAAGGCGGCAAGCGTGATGATCGCATCGTTCGCTGCACCAAGCGCGAAAGCGATGACCGCCCCGACCGCGGCTCCGCCCGACACGCCGAGCAGGTATGGCTCGGCAAGTGGGTTGCGAAGGGAGCCCTGAAGCGCTGCCCCGCTCGCGCCAAGGCCCGCGCCGACCAGTGCGCCGAGTATTACGCGCGGAAGCCTCAGATCACGCACGATCGCAATGGCAGTCGGATCGCCGCGCCCGCGCAGTGCGTCAACTACGGCCGCGAGCGAGACCGAGACGGCGCCGTGCGCGACGGCCACCATCGCGATTCCAATCAGGACCGCGAGCAGAGCGAGCCAGTACCATGCGCGAAATCGAGTCACCGACGCGCTTCCGGATGCAGGAGATTGGCTAGCGATACTGCCGCTTCTCCGAGCCGAACCGACGGCCGTGCCACCAGCACTGTATCCACGATCAGGACTTTTTTCTCGCGAGCCGCCCGGACGATTCGCCAGCGGGGATCGCCTGCGATTTTCTGTGCGCCGATTGGCCCGGCGAGAATGAAATCGGGATTCCTGTGCGCGACATCCTCGAGCGAGATCGGCTTTGACGGGCCGGTAATGTCGGCGTACACGTTGGTCGCACCGGCAATCTCGACGAGCTCGTTCATGAAGCTGCCCGACCCGACGGTGATGAGTGGCGCATCCCAGATGTGCCAGAACACTCTCGGTCGGGCGAGCTTCGCCGTCGTCGCGCGCACGCTATCGAGCGTGTGATAGACCGAGTCGGTCACCGATTTGGCTCGCGCTGAATCGCGCAGAATGGCGCCAAGTAGCTGGGCGGTGCGACGAAAATCCGAGATGTGGTCGAGTCGGAGCGCCAACGTATTCACGCCGGCTGCGCGCAAACGATCAGCGGCTGGGCGGTTGTCCTGACTCGCGTACAGGATCACAAGGTCGGGGTGAATTCCGAGGACCGCCTCGACGTTCGGCTGGATTCCGTTGCCGAGGGCCGGAATGGCTCTCGCGTCAGCTGGCCAGAGATCGAAATCGGAACGGCCAATCACCCGAGGGCCCGCGCCGAGCGCAAAGAGAATCTCGGTCGTGGCAGGGCTGAGCGAGACGATGCGCGTCGGAACCTGGTCGATCCGAACCGGATCGCCGAAGTCGTCGCGTAAGGTTGCGAGCTGGCTGGGCTGTTTCTCGCAGCCGGTAAGCGCGAGAGAGCATACAGTCAGAAAACGGAATATTCGACGGCTTGAAATCAAAAAACGGACACTCCTCTCTGAGGAATGCCCGCAACGAGCACGCGTCGACGACGCCTGACCGCCACCAGCACCTCCCCCGAGGTTCTGCGAAAGTGGCGCGGACGATGAGTCGTCTCCTGGCTCCGGGCCGCGTGGACTCACCTTCCCGACCTCCTCCTCGAGGTCAGTGGTGTTACGAGTCTGCGTTGGTGCCCGTTACAGTGGCGGGGCCGCACCGGCATCACACCGGTTTCCGTGGCTCCCGTCCGCGATCAATTGTCTGGCGAAGCTATCTACGCCGAAGCGCCTGCGCAAGCGCGACAATCATCGTTCCGCCAAGCACCAGCGTGATGGCGACGAGGAATCGCGGATCGATTGACCGACTGGGTGGCGGCGCGGGAAGATCGATCACGGCTAATGAATTCTCGGGCATGTCGGACGCGAGAAATCGCCGGAAGTTGCGGTCGTCGACCGTCACCGGATCAACCTCTTTCAGATTCGGTCCTGTCACGCTGCCGGCTTTTTCTTCGATCAGTATTTCGTAGACGCCAGTAGCCGCCTCGGAGGGAACCTTGAGCGGAAACGCCTTCGCGGGAAGCGAATACGAGAAGGACAGCTGCTTGAGGCCCGGAGCAATCGGAGCGAAGACGTTGACGGTACCGTTGGTGAACGAAACGGCGGCCGCAGAGATGTCGCCCTGACTCACGTGAAAATCAGTGGCACCCGGGATGA
>CAJDUK010000068.1_pt1 | contig 11299 bp, 13 predicted proteins | sample 7390591 | NCBI WGS metagenome assembly CAJDUK01 (sample SAMEA7055672, study PRJEB34461) | soil metagenome | biome: terrestrial ecosystem; feature: Peninsula; material: soil | place: Antarctica | collected 2016
GGAGCGGCCGCGGGCGATGGGTCTCTCGCGCAAGCCGCCCGGGTAGTCCCGATTTGTGAAATGAGCGGCCCGGTAGCAATTTCACGGAAGCCGCTTACCAGGAAACAATGACAAGAACAGCAACGAGAGCGAGCACGTTTACCGAGTCGGTGATTCGCGAGATGACGCGCGTGGCGAATCAGTATGGCGCGATCAACCTCGCCCAGGGATTTCCTGACTTCCCGATGCCGGAGCCGATGAAAGACGCGGCGTGCGCGGCGATCCACGGCGACATCAATCAGTACGCGATCACGTGGGGCAGTCCGGCGCTGAGGATCGCGATCGCCGAGAAGTATCGGAACTGGTACGGAATGACGGTGGATCCGGAGCGGGAGATCACGGTGTGCTGCGGTGCGACGGAAGCGATGGCGGCGACTTTCCTCGCGCTGATCGATCCGGGCGATGAAGTGGGCGCCCGACTGGCGCCTTGATTCCGAAAAGCTACGCGCTGCTTTCTCGAACAATACTCGGGCGATTGTAGTGAATACGCCGCATAATCCAACCGGCCGAGTCTTTACGCGCGAAGAGATCTCACTGATCGCGGAGCTGTGTCAGAAGTACGATGTGATCGCGATCACGGACGAGATCTACGAGCACATTCGCTACGCCGGTAGGCACCACGTTCTTGCTACGTGGCCAGGCATGCGCGAGCGCACCGTAACCATCTCTGGGTTGTCGAAGACGTTCTCGTGCACGGGGTGGAGACTTGGATATGCGATCGCGCCGTTCGAGTTCACATCACCGATTCGGAAGGTTCACGACTTCTTGACGGTGGGCGCGCCGGCTCCTTTGCAGGCTGCAGGTGCGGTGGGGATGGCGTTCGACGCCGACTATTACAATCATCTCGGGCTCGAGTATCGTGCTCGCCGGGATATCATGTGCGCAGCGCTCGATGAGGCGGGGTTCAAGTACTCTGCACCGGAGGGAGCCTACTATATACTGGCGGATTTCTCGGACATTTCGGATCTCGAATCGCGCGAGTTTGCTATCTGGCTGGCTAAGGAAGTGGGGGTCGCGACCGTGCCGGGCATGAGTTTTTACTCAAAGCCGGAGTTCGGGAGCTCGGTTACGCGATTCGCCTTTTGTAAGAAGACCGAGACGCTGGAGAAAGCGGCGGACAGGTTGGTGACTTTACAAGCAAGGGTCTGATTCTTACCCATCCCCCGGGCCCACGAGGGACAGGCATATTGCGTTTACGGTAGCAATTTGCAACGAATTTGAGCGACTTGATGACTTGAGCTCAGCAGCGTAAGTCGTTATCCCACAAGGCGTTATAATTGGCAGCGGAGTTGGCAACCAACCTGCCATTATTGGAGTTACGGTAATGCAGGACATCCAGTCTTTTGGGTGCTGACGGCGTGGGCTAGCCGTTCACTAACCGCTTTAGGAGAAATCAAATGCGTAACAAAAAGGGTTTTACCCTTATTGAGCTTCTGATCGTGGTCGTCATCATCGGCATTCTTGCCGCGATCGCGATTCCGAAGTTCGCGAACACGAAGGACTCAGGGCTTCAGCCCGTCGCAGAACGTCACGGTAGTCGTGACCAACGCTGCCGGCCCGCCGCCTTCATGGAGCGGAACCGCCACGCATACGCAGTCGGCGAAGACGTGCGACATGACCAACGGTGTGATCACCTGCGTGTAACTTGAAAGCAGGTCGCGAGCTTTACAGCTCGTGGAAAAAAAGGGGCGGCGAAAGCTGCCCCTTTTTTTTGATCAGGCGTGCGAGGCCCAAGCCTTCTCACCGGGATGATACGGGACGCAGGGATCGAAGCGGCCCGGTGATTCGACGTAGCGCTGCGCCTGAGTGTATCCAATCTCCGAAGTGAAATATCCGAGCAGCGCAAGCTCCTTCATCATCCTAAAATAGTGAGCCGGTGGTTTGGCCGTGATCGCGGGCGCAGCGTTGATATCACCGACAGGCGCGGCCTTCTCGCTGAGGAACGCCTCGGTCTTCTTGATCGCCGCGGCTTTCCTCATCTCGCCCTCGGTCTGCTGCTCTCGATCGACGTCGGTCAGGAGAGCCAGCCGCTGTTGCTGCGTTGCCTTTACGAATGAGACTCCAGTGGCTTTCTGACTTGCGTTATCGAGCTTGCGCATTCCCTGGCGAAAGATCTTTCGGTCACGCGGGTCGTAGCTGTCGGTTACGATCAGAGCCATTAAGGCGCCTGTCTTCGCCGCCTTCGCCCCGGGCGTGCTGGTTTGCGGCAGGATCGTGTCCGCGATTTCATCGAGGTAAGCTATCTCGTCGGCGGTGAATGGCGCGTCCGTGTTTTCTTGGCGGCAGCCGGTCAGCAACGCAGTCCCGCCAACGAGTGCGACTCCGCCGAGTAGCGCGGTGACGCGCAGGATAGCCTCGCGACGGTTAATGAGGTCGGGCGGGAAGTCGGTTTCGTCTCCGTGTTCGGTCATCGACGGCTCTCCGGTTAGATGTTGCGGCGTTTGAGCTCGCCGACGGCGAAATCAGCGGCGCGCGCGGTGAGCGCCATGTAGGTCAGCGATGGATTCTGACACGCGGACGACGCCATGCATGAGCCATCGGTGATGAAGACGTTGGGCGCGTCCCACACCTGATTGTGCGAGTTGAGCACCGATGTCTTCGGGTCGCGCCCCATACGGGCCGTACCCATCTCGTGGATGCCCATTCCCGGGAAATATCCGTTGTCGTAGATCTCGACTCTCTTCACTCCGGTCTGATCGAGCATCTCTGCCATGTCGGCTATCATGTCTTTTCGCATCATCCGCTCGTTTTCACCCGTGGCGCAATCGATCTTCAGGACGGGAAGACCCCACTTGTCCTTCTTGGTCTGATCGAGCGAGACCGTGTTCGCATGATTGGGAAGCATTTCGCCGAACGCCGTTGCGCCAATCTCCCACGGGCCAGGCTCTGACATCGCGTCCTTGAACTGCGCGCCGACACCCAGCTCGGCGACGGCCCTCGACCATCCCTGGCGGCCCGCACTTCCTTGGTAGCCGAAGCCCCGAAGATACGGGCGCTTGTCGCCGAACAAATTTCGGTAGCGCGGGATATAGAAGCCATCCGGGCGCCGGCCGGAGTAGTACTTGTCGTCCAACCCCTCGAGCTTGCCTTGTGCACCAGCGCGGAAGTGGTGATCCATGAGATTGTGCCCCAGCTCGTCCGAGCTGCTTCCGAGCCCGCCCGGCCATACGTCGGTGGCCGAGCGCATGAGTAGCCAAGCGGTATTCAGCGTGGAAGCGCAGAGGAAAATGACCGGCGCGGTGTACTCCGTCGATTGATTGGTGATAGCGTCGAGTACGCGCACGCCTGTCGCTCGCTTGCGGTCACGATCGTACGTTACCTCGCTAGCGATTGCGAACGGCCTGAGAGTCAGACGTCCGGTTTTCGATGCGGCGGGTAACGTTGATGATTGCGTGCTGAAGTAGGCGCCGTACGGACATCCGAGCCAGCACGCGTTCCGGTATTGGCACGCTGAGCGTCCGGTGAGCTCCTTCGTCAGGTTTGCGGTGCGGCCCGGGATAATGCGTCTGTGTCCTTCGAACAGCTTGCTCAAACGTCCGGCAATGAGATCCTCGCCGCAATTGAGCGGCATGGCCGGTTGAAACTGGCCGTCCGGGAGCTGCGCGAGACCTTCGTGCGAGCCGGCGATGCCAGCGTGCTTCTCGACGTGGTCGTACCACGGCGCGAGATCCGCGTAACGAATCGGCCAGTCGATTGCGATGCCGTCCTTGGCGTTTGCCTCGAAGTCGAAGTCGCTCCACCGGTAGCTCTGCCGCCCCCACATTAGAGAACGGCCGCCGACCTGATAACCGCGGTACCAGTCGAAGCGCTTCACCTCGGTGTACGGCGAATCCTTATCCGATGCCCAGAAGGCGAGATTCTTCTCGTTGAGCGGATAATCACGCTTGAGCACGGGGTACAACTCCTCCATCGCGTGGGTGCGTCCGCCGCGGTGCGGGTACTCCCACGGCGCCTTGGTCGCGTTGACGTAGTCCTTGATGTGTTCGACGTTGCGGCCGCGCTCGAGGAGCAGGACCCGAAGCCCCTTCTCCGTAAGCTCCTTGGCCGCCCAGCCGCCGGAGATCCCTGATCCTACGACAATCGCATCGTAACTCGTGTCCGGCATTGCGTGCTCGCTGGCGTTTGAGGATGGGAGTGCGCGCCGCCCTTATCGCGCTAAGCAAAAGTTTTGTGGCGGGGCTCGATCCGAATATGTCGCCCGGCGGGCGTGGGTGCCATATCGCGGTCTGCCGCGTGCCCGATTTGTTCAGCTATGGTGCAGTTTCGTCGGGCGAATAGAGTATTATTTCCGGGGCAGCGTATCGGTCCCGACCACAGATTATTCCCTATGTCCCGCGCCGAGATAACCACTCCTGAAATCATGCCGGAGGAGAGCGTCGTCGAGCTCTCGCTCCGCCCTCAGCGCCTCTCCGAATTCATCGGCCAGGATCGCGTGAAGGAATCGCTGCGCATCTACATCGACGCAGCGATGGAGAGGCGTGAACCCCTCGACCACACGCTCTTCTTCGGGCCACCTGGTCTTGGCAAGACAACCTTGGCCGAGCTGATAGCACGGGAACTTGGCGTGAATATCAGAACGACGTCGGGCCCCGCACTTGAGAAGCCGGGCGACCTCGTAGGCACGCTGACCAACCTGAGAGAAGGCGACATCCTCTTCATCGATGAGATTCATCGCCTAAGACCGATCATCGAAGAGTTCCTCTACCCTGCGATGGAGGACTATAAGATCGAGATCCGCCTCTCCGAAGGACCCAAGGCGCAGACGATCACCATGCAGATCGAGAAGTTCACGCTCATCGGCGCCACCACTCGGCTCGGCATGCTCACGCCGCCAATGCGCGCGCGGTTCGGGATCGAGCAGAGACTCAACTTCTATCCGCCCTCGGATCTCGAGCAAATCGTCCACCGTACGGCCGAGGTGATGCAGGTCGACATCGACGAGGAAGGCGCGAAGGAGATCGCCAAGAGATCACGCGGAACTCCGCGCGTCGCCAACCGGCTGCTGCGGCGCATTCGGGACTTCGCGCAGGTGCGCGCCGGCGGCAGCATCAATCGCAAGGTCGCCGCGGACGCGCTACAGCTGCTCGAGGTCGATCAGTTCGGGCTCGACGACATGGACTCGCGGATTCTCAAGACGATCATCGAGAAGTTCGAGGGCGGACCGGTTGGCGTGAGCACGATTGCCGCGGCGGTCGGCGAAGATGTCGGGACGCTCGAAGAAGTCTACGAGCCCTTCCTGGTTCAGAACGGATTTCTGCAGCGGACGCCGCGCGGCCGCGTCGCCACCGCGCAGGCTTATCGGCACTTCGGCTTCAATCCGCCGAATCCGAATCCCGGCGCCCAGCAGCCGACACTGTTTTAGCTTCGCACGCAGAGCTACGGACTTTTAATCCGTAGGTCGTGGGTTCGAAACCCGCCCGGGTCATTTCAACCCGCATACATGAAGTCGGGACGGCCATCCAGTTGGGAGGCCATAAAGCTGGACGGCTGCCATGAGCTTGCAAATTCATATCTCTGAAGCAGCTGAGCCATGGCGCCAAGCTCAGGCTTACGGGAACTAAACGCCGTCCTGTCCCCTTCTGTCTGTAGAGAGATACGCCAAAAAAAAAGGGAGACAATAATGAACGCTAAACCGAATTACATCGTTGCGGCCGCATTCTCGGCCCTCGCGACGATTGGATTCACGTCCGGCCTGAAGGCCTCGCCGCGGGTGGCTGACCTTAGACCTGCCGCGCATGCCGACAGCGCCACATTTGCCGGTGGCTGTTTCTGGAGCATGGAGCGACCCTTCCAGCACGTGCCGGGAGTGTTGTCGACGTCCGTGGGATACACCGGCGGCCACACCACGAACCCGACTTACGAGCAGGTCAACACGAGACGCACCGGGCACGCGGAGGCCGTTCAGGTTGTGTATGACCCTTCGAAGGTAAGCTTCGACAACCTGCTCGACGTTTATTGGCACAACATCGACCCGATTCGTCGCGACGCGCAGTTTTGCGATCAGGGCAAAGACTATCGCACCGCGATTTTCTATCACGGAGCCGCCCAGAAGTCGGCCGCCGAGCGCACGAAAGCGCAGCTACAGCCGCGCTTCAAGCAGCCGATTCTCACGGCAATCGAGCCAGCGGCGATCTTCTGGCGCGCTGAGGAGTACCATCAGCACTTCGCCGACCGGAATCCGGATCACTACAACGCGTATCGCCGTGGGTGCGGTCGGGACAAGAGACTGCACGAGCTGTGGGGAAGCGCCGCTTCGCCCTATGTCCCGGTCAGCTGAGCGACAACGACATGGAGATAATCAAGATGACTACCACGATCGCAACTATTACTTCCGTCGCGATTGCCGCCGTGATAACGACGGCCGGCGCGGCAGTGATGAATCGTTCTCACAATTCGACGACGCACGCCAACCTGCCGCGAGAAGCAACAGCGACTGCCCAGTTGCCTGAAAGCACCGCGAAACAATCGTCAGCGAGGACTTACATGAAACCGAGTGACAGCGAGCTCAAAAAGAAGCTGACGAAGCTTCAGTACGAGGTTACACAGCACGAGGGGACCGAAACGCCATTCCACAATGAGTACTGGGACAACCACCAGGACGGCATTTACGTCGACGTGGTGTCCGGCGAGCCCCTTTTCAGCTCGCTGAACAAATTCGAATCGGGAACCGGCTGGCCGAGTTTCACGCGTCCCCTCGAGCCCGAAAACGTCCGGACCAGGACCGACCGGAAACTCTTCATTGCCAGAAACGAGGTTCGGTCTGCCCATGGAGACTCCCACCTGGGGCACTTATTCGAAGACGGGCCTGCGCCGACGGGACTCCGCTACTGCATGAACTCGGCGTCGATGCGCTTTATCTCCGTCGATCGGCTCGAGGCGCAAGGTTACGGAAAATATCTGGCGCTTTTTGGCAAGACTCCGAAGATGAAGGCGGGCAAATAGGCCAGGGCGGCGCGTCCGCCTCCTCGGCAACAAAGAAGGACCTGGCCGCCGTGAAGACAGCCAGGTCTTTTTGTATCCGGGAGCTGCTCAACGCTTGAGCGCCGTCTCGGTCAGGAGCTTGGCAACTGCCTCGTCCTGCTCTTCATAGCGCCCCTCCCCGAAATGGTAGAAACGAATCTTGCCCGTCCCATCCGCATAGTAAGCGGCCGGCCAGTATTGGTTATGGAACGCGTTCCAGATCTTGTAGTCGTTGTCGACGACCACGGGGTAGGTGATGCCCAGTCTTCTTACCTGGTCTCTGACGTTCGAGAGGACACGCTCATGCGGGAGCTCTGGAGTGTGGACTCCGATCACCACGAGGCCCCTGTCGCGATACTTCGCCTCGAGGGCCTTCACATGCGGCAATGCGTTGAGGCAGTTGTAGCACGCGAACGTCCAGAACTGGACGAGCACCACTTTGCCCCTCAGCGCGGCGGGAGTGAGAGGAGCGGAGTTGATCCATTCGGTGGCGCCGTCGAAGCCAGGAAGAGAGCCTTCACCAGGGCTCAGCCCGATCGCTTTCTTCGCGGCGGCGAACTCGTCCAGAGAGATGCTTTGGTCAGGAATTGAAACCGAACCTGGTGCGAGCTGGTGGACGAGCCGCTCTTCTGCTCGGGCTGTTTTGACGATTGTTCCCTTCGCGAACAGAGCGCTGTCCCAACCAAAGGCGAGCGCAACTACCGTCGCGATCGTCGCGATTCCCAATCCCTTCCGAATCACACGCTCCGCCGCGCCGGCATTTCGTAGAGCTTTGAGAGCCCTCCCACCGACGTTCAGAAATATTCCGAGTGCCATCCCAGCTCCAAGTGCAAAAGTGAAATACAGTCCTGCGGCGGAAAGGCCGCCGGTTTTCGCCGCTCCTGCGATGAGCAGACCGAGGATGGGCCCCGCGCATGGAGCCCACAGAAGACCAATGGCAAATCCGATGACGAAATTTTTTGCGGGCGTCGCATCGCCGTTATTTCGCGACAACAGTGAAGCACCGGCCCTGGTGAAGGGGCGCGCTATTGCCTCCGCGAGACGTCCGGAGAGCAAGCTCAAGCCGACAATCGCCATCAGTACGAGAGCGAGACTTCGACCAAATTCGCTGGCGACGAGTAGCCAGTTGGCCGCGACCGTTGCAGTCGTTGCCGCGCTGGTGAACGCGAGAGCGAGTCCCATGAGAAGTGGAATTGTCTCGTTCCATACGGGTCGCCCAGCCCGCGAAAACACCAGCGGGATGACTGGTAGAATGCAGGGGCTCGCAATCGCCAGCACGCCACCCATGAAAGCGAGGAGAAACATCCCGGCGGTCATTTAGCCGATTCGAAGAATCCGCGCGTCGACAAAGAGCGCATCACCCGCACCCGAAGCGATACGTACTGATCGGTTGGCATCTTCGCCTCTCGAACGGCTTCCAGAAAGGAGCGGGCGAAGGCAAAGTGCGAGCTGCAGTTGTCGCATCGCTCGAGATGCGCGACGATCTGCTCCCGATCACTTTCCGGAAGGGCTCCGTCGAGGAAGGGCCAGAGTCGCCTGACTACCGCTTCACATTCAGCGCGGTTCTGCATTTTTCACCTGAAGTTCGGTTGGAGAGGGCCTGCCCGGTCTGGCGAGACCGGCATCGACTGCGTAAGCCAGCAGGGCTTCCTGGAGCTTTCGACGGCCGCGGTAAAGACGCGAACGGACCGTGCCGAGCGGAATGGACAGCATCTCGGAGATTTCTTCATACGAGAACCCCTCCTCGTCGGAGAGAATCAGTACCGAGCGGAACACGGGATCAAGCGCGGCAATCGCGCGCATGATCGCCGGGCCCAGATCCAGCTGGTCGAACATGTCGCCGACTCCGGCGGCGACGGCGCTGTTGTGCAGGCGCGCGGCGGCGAGCGACTCGAGTTGCTCGTCCTCCGTAGGCTCCATCCGCCGCTGTCGCCGCCGCTGCTCGTAGAACGCGTTCCGGCAGATTGTGCTAAGCCAGCGCTTGCAATCCGTGCCTGGGGCGAACGTATTCCAATGCTTCAGTGCCCGGAGATAGGTCTCCTGCACCAGATCATCGGCGTCAGATTGATCCTCGCTGAGAGCGAATGCGACCCGCGCGACCGAAGGAAGGAGGGGCAGGGCGACACGCGCAAATTCTGCGTGCGCGTCCCGGTCCGGCGGCGGTCGCTTCGACGGTGATCGTTCGCCGTCCATCAGCTTTCGATCTGAATGAGCAACGCCGTCCATCAGCTTTCGATCTGAATGAGCAAAAGTATATGCAAGGGCGGTGACTGTTCGCGATTGGGAACACTGTGTGGGCGGATGCGATTCCCGCATTTATCGTAAGTCACGGGGGTAGGAAAGAGTTCCCCAAAGCTTTCCATATGAGGGTGGCCTTGGGTTTGGTTGGGCGCCGAAGCCATGTTACAGTGGACAATTCTGTGTGCCGGCTAGTGTGCCAACCGTACCCAGTTCGACGCGGCGCTACTGGACGACCCCAATCAGGATCGTGTTGGTGAGCTCGAGGACGCCCTCGTCATTCCGCTTGAACAGCCACGCGTATTGAGACCGACTCCACCCGTGCGATGCAACTGAGGTCTCGTCAACGAGAATTGTCCACACCTCGCCTCTCAGCCTCACTTTGTCTCCGCGTGTGTCCCGAATGTCCTTGAGTCCCTCCGGCTGTCCGCGAAGGGGGAGACCTACGGTCACGTAATACTCGGGCGTCTTCGGACAACCCGCGTGCACGTCGGCGGGCTTCGCACGGCGCGTTGACGAGCGTCCGCGAGGCGGCGGCGGCACCGGCACGCCGGCACCGGCGCACTGGGGATAGGAAACCAACCGTCCCTGGCGCACCCCATTCGCCTGCAGGATGTCCTTTCGACTCTCGACGACGCGGCCGATCTCTGACTCGCTTGCCTTCGCGAAGCTCAGCGTAGGATCCACCCCCTCAACTCCCGCAAAGACTTCGGGGTAACCGGTATTCGTTCCGTAAGGACGCGCGTCGTAGCGGAAGCGGTCGAGACGATGTGGGTAGGCGTCATCAGCGTCGCCCGCGGCGAGTTGCGCTCGCACCACGGCGGAGAATAATTCCGACTCGATCCCTACCATAGTGAACTCGCGTTCAGGCGGGTCGATGTGGCCGATGACGGAAGGGGGCGCTGATGCGCAGGCACTGCCCACTAACAGGCAGCAGATACAGGTAAACCCGGAAAATGAGAAACGCGGGGCGGTTTTTATTCGAATCATGCGGTGTCCCTTTGCACAAAAGAGGCCTTCCCTCCTCACCTATCGGAGGACTGAAAGATTAACTTCCGGCTTCGCACAGCACACCGTCATCACAACGAAATCCACCTGACCAGGGCACAGATGAAACGTCGAACACGCGCCGTACTGCTTCTACTAGGACTGGTTTCTGTTGCTGGCGTCGCGGCCGCGCACGAGACCTGGCTCCTTCCCTCGAGCATGCGCATCCCCGTCGGACGCCCCGTCACGCTCAGTCTCACCAGCGGAATGACCTTCCCCAACGACCAGATCAAGATCGAGCCTTCCCGGATCGTGCGGGCCGAGGCTCGCCTCGGACATACGACCGAACGGCTGCGTCGGCCCAAAACTACAGCGCATGCGCTTCGGTACGTGTGGGCGCCACGCGTGGCTGGCGTCGCTACCATCGCAATGGAGCTTGGGCCGCGCTCGCTCGAGCTCAAGCCGAACCAGGTCAAGGAATACTTCGACGAGATCCACGCCGGCACTGCGATAATCTCGCAGTGGGACAGCATTCCCACGCCGCGCCGCTGGCGTGAGTCGTACGTGAAGCACGCGACGAGCTACGTCCGCGTGGGAACTCCTCGCTCTGATTCCAGCTGGGCGACACCCATGGGGCTCGGTCTCGAGATCGTTCCGGAAAGCAATCCAACCGAAATCACGGCCGGCGCAACACTTCCCGTGCGCGTGCTGCTCAATGGCTCGCCGCTCGCAGACTTTTCGATCGGCGCGCGCCTTGAGGGTCGCAGCAAGAGCGCATTCGTCACGACCGATGCCTCCGGCCACGCGACCGTCGTGTTCCCGGCGAAGGGTCGGTGGCTGATCTTCGGTACGCATTTGCAGCGCACGAACGAGCCCAACCTCGAATGGCGCAGCGATTTCGTGACGATGACTACCTATGTCGCTCCGAAAGGCACCAGATAGGCCAACCGGCCGCTAAGAAGTAGATGAGCGATGGCACCCGCACCTCCGATTACGACTTCGATCTCCCCGTAGACCGCATCGCGCAACATCCGCCCGCGCGGCGCGGCGACAGCAGGCTGATGGTGGTGAATCG
>CAJDUK010000039.1_pt1 | contig 11228 bp, 11 predicted proteins | sample 7390591 | NCBI WGS metagenome assembly CAJDUK01 (sample SAMEA7055672, study PRJEB34461) | soil metagenome | biome: terrestrial ecosystem; feature: Peninsula; material: soil | place: Antarctica | collected 2016
TTCCTTCAATTGATAAAAAACCTCGGGCCGGGTCGGATTCCCAAAATTGAGGCAGTTCGTGATCGCCATCGGGCGGGCGCCGGTGCACGCAACATTGCGAGCGGCTTCAGCAACTGCTATTCGCCCGCCAACCCGTGGATCGAGATATACGTAGCGTGCATTGCAGTCGGTCTTCACGGCCAACGCCTTTCTGGTACCGCGCACTCGAATCACGGCCGCATCTCCGCCAGGGCCGACGACGGTGTTGGTGCGCACCGTCGAGTCGTACTGCCGGTACGCCCACGCCTTGCTGGCGATCGTCGGTGCCGATAAGAGTCGCTCCAGGGTCCAGGCAGGATCCTTCTCCTCGGCGCGCTCGGGAACAGCGAGAGGATCCGCTGCGCGCAGCGCCCTGATCGCGCTCGACTCGCGCGCTTCGGGCGAATAACTCGGACAATCGGTCACCAATCTGGATCCGGGAAACTCCGCCACCACTTTCTCGCCTTCCGTGACGCGATACACCGGCTCGGCGATGACTTCTCCGATCACCGCGGCGGTCAAATCCCACTTCGTCAGTATCTCGGCTACGGCGTCTTCGTGCCCTCGCTTCGCAACGACGAGCATTCGCTCCTGTGATTCGCTGAGCAGAATCTCGTACGGAGTCATTCCACTTTCGCGCGTCGGCACTTTGGTGACGTCGATGGTGACACCGACATCACCACGCTCCGCCATCTCCGCCGATGAGGACGTGAGGCCGGCCGCACCCATGTCCTGGATCGCGACAATGTGGCCGCTCTTGATCAGCTCGAGGCTCGCTTCGAGGAGCAGCTTCTCCGTGAAAGGATCACCGACCTGGATGCGCGGGCGCTTGGCGTCGCTCGCTTCAGAAAGGTCTTCGGACGCGAAGGACGCCCCGTGGATTCCATCACGGCCCGTGCGCGCGCCGACTGCGATGATTGGATTCCCGACACCTTCCGCTTTGGCGCGAATCAGATCGCTCTCATGCATCAGGCCGACGCACATCGCATTGACCAGCGGGTTTCCCTCGTACGCCGGATCGAATACTATCTCACCCGCTACGGTTGGAATGCCGACACAGTTCCCGTAATCGCCGATGCCTTTGACGACGCCCGAGAAGAGATAGCGAACTCGGGAGTTGTCGAGTGAGCCGAAGCGCAGCGAGTTGAGCATCGCGATCGGACGCGCACCCATCGTGAACACGTCGCGCAGGATCCCCCCGACTCCGGTCGCCGCTCCCTGATACGGCTCGACAGCGGATGGATGATTGTGCGACTCGATCTTGAACGCGACGGCTAGTCCGTCGCCAATCGAGATCACTCCGGCGTTCTCACCCGGACCTTGAAGCACATACGGTGCTTCGGTCGGCAGCGTCTTGAGAACTGGGCGGGAATGCTTGTAGGAGCAGTGCTCGCTCCACAGCGCGCTGATGATGCCGAGCTCCGTAAAGGTCGGCGTACGTCCCAGCATCGCGACCAGCCGCTCGTATTCCTGCCTGGTGAGTCCGTGCTCGGCGATCAGCGCTGGCGTGATCGCGGGATCCCCGGGCCGGGGCGTCACCGCGGTCATGTCAGGCCGCCACTCTGGCGAGGATCGATTCGAGCAGTCGCACGCCGTCGTCGGAGCCAAGCAAGGCGCTGCACGCTCGTTCCGGATGCGGCATCATGCCGAGCACGTTGCCGCCCTCGCTGATGATGCCGGCAATGTTGCGCTCGGAGCCGTTGGGGTTGGCGTCCGCGCTGGTATTGCCGCTGGCGTCCGCATACCTGAAGATAACGCGCCCCTCGGCCTCGAGCTCCTCGATAACACCTGCGGGCGCCACATATCTGCCGTCGCCGTGGGCGATTGGCATCCTCAGAATCTCGCCGCCCTCATAAAGGTTGGTGAACATCGTGTCGGGATTCTCGACGCGGATGCGAACCTCGGCGGAAACGAACTGGAGGTGCGCATTGCGCACCAGGGCGCCCGGAAGCAGTCCCGCCTCACACGCGATCTGGAATCCGTTGCAGATGCCGAGCACGGGGCCGCCACTCTTCGCGTGGCTTACGACTTCCTGCATGATCGGGCTGAAGCGCGCGATTGCCCCGGCCCTCAAATAATCACCGTAACTGAATCCGCCGGGCAGAACTATGACGTCCGAGCCCTGAAGATCATGATCCTTGTGCCACAAGTAAGCGGCTTCTTCGCCCAGCACATCCGTCACGGCGTGAAATGCGTCGTAGTCGCAGTTGGAGCCGGGGAAGGTGACAATCCCGAATTTCACGCGTGCACCGCCGACTCGATCTCGAAATCTTCCGTTACCGGATTCGCGAGCAGCTTGCGGCACATGTCCGTCACCGCTTCCTCGGCGGCAACTGCATCGTAGGCATCGGTCTCGATCACGATGTAGCGCCCGACGTGAACATCCTGCACGGGCTCGAATCCTAGCGTGTGCAGGGCCCCCTTCACGGCGTTACCCTGAGGATCGAGGAGCCCTTTTCGCGGAGTGATGTGAACGGCGATGCGGAACTTGGCCATCAGGTAGTTCCTCCAGTGGGGCCTGGAGAACTCGGCGGTGGGTTTTGCGAACCACCGCGAGGCGGTTCGTCGTGTCCCGGAGGCCGCCGCCTTCTTCGGCGCCGAGGAGGCCGCTGGCGGAGGGCATCGCTCCCGCCATCGACGAGCAGCCCCGACCCGGTCAACAGCAATGGCTCATCGTCGTCCGAGATCACGGGCGAATCGCCGACCGGACGTCGGTCGAGCAAGCCGAAGATTACGGTCTTGGCGAGCCCATACAGCACGTAGCATATGAGCGCGGGGAAATAGAATTCCTTGCGGAGGAACAGAATTCCGATGAACGTCCCGACCACGACAAGCGTGCCAAGTATCTCGCTGATCTTTTTGAATCCTACGGTGGGAACTGCCGGATAAGAGACGTTGCTGATCATCAGGAAGGCGAGCAGCATCATCAGTCCGCGGAGGCCCGTGGTCCAATTCAGGTCGCCGAGCACGGTCTGGCTGTAGAGCGACGTCTGGCTGAACCAGTAGTAGGTCGCGAGCGTCATCCCGGCGGCGGGGCTCGGAAGGCCGTGGAAATATTTCTTGGCGCGTCCCGCCTGCTCGACGTTGAAGCGCGCGAGCCTGATCACGGCGCACGAAGTGAACAGGAACGCGAATATCCAGTCCCACCCGTTCCTGTTCAGCACCGCGAAATACATGATCATCGCCGGCGCGAGCCCGAACGTTATCGCATCAACGAGGGAGTCGAGCTCGGAGCCGAAGCGGGATCCAGTCCCAGTCGCGCGCGCTACTCGTCCGTCGAGGGCATCGCAGACTCCTCCGAACACGACGTAGAGACCCGCGGTGTCGAACTCGCCGCGTGAAGCTGAGACGATGGCGAACATTCCGAAGAACAGGCTCGCGAGAGTGAACCCGTTCGGGAGGATGATGATGCCACGGCGCGGACGATCGGGGTCCGTCTTCGCGTGTTGCCTTCTCATGTGGTCCGGCGCGAGCATTATTTCGGAAGCTCAGCGAGGATGGTGACACCCGCGACGGTGATGTCGCCGACTTTGCCTCGGAGCGAGGACTCGACTGGCAGGAATACATCGACGCGCGAGCCGAATCTGATTATCCCCATCCGGTCGCCCTGCTTGACCGTCTCGCCAAGCTTGCTGTACGTCACGATGCGTCGCGCGATGAGCCCGGCGATCTGGCGCACCAGAATGCGGTAGCGCCCCGTATCGATCCCCACCGACATCTGCTCGTTCTCGAGACTCGATTTTTCGGCGGCGGCGTTGAAGAACTTTCCCTTGTTGTAGTGAACGTATTTGACGACGCCGTCGACCGGGTACCGGTTCACGTGAACGTTGAAGACGTTCATGAAGATCGACAGACGGATCGCGCGGCCTCCCACGAAGCTCGGCTCGTCGACCTCAGTGATCATTATCAGCTTTCCGTCCGCGGGCGAGACGACGAGTCGTGGACCGCGTTCGCCCGTCCGCTCCGGATCGCGGAAGAAGTAGGCGACCCAAAGCGCGAGCAGCAGGAGGACGAACGCGGCGAGCCACAGTCCCCAGGATCGCCGCGCGATCGCGAATCCAAATCCGCCGGTCGCAACCACAGCGGCGATCGCAATGAAGAGCAGCCCTTCGCGTGCGAAGTTCAAAGTGCTCCGTCGGTGTTGAGTGGGTGACCGGTCAAACGACTGTAGATCTCCAGGTACCGCTTGCTCGTCGCATCGATCACTTCGGGCGGGAGAGGCGGCGGCGGATAATTGCCGTCCCATCGTCCGGCGCGCTTCTCCGAGGCGAGGTAGTCACGAAGCGGCTGCTTGTCGAAGCTGGGTGGCGCATGACCGGGCTCGTGGCTGTCGGCCGCCCAGAAACGCGAGCTATCTGGCGTGAGCACCTCATCCACCAATATAACCTTCTCGGTACCATCGTTGTCCGTCGCGCGGCCGAATTCAAACTTGGTGTCCGCGACGATAATCCCACGCTCAGCGGCGATCCCTCTGGCGGTCTGGTAGATCTCCCGCGAGAGATTCTCCAGCTTGCTCGCCCAGCGCTCGCCGACGACCGAGCGCATCCGGCTGATTGTGATGTTCTCGTCGTGGCCGACGTCAGCCTTTGACGAAGGACTGAACAACGGCGGATCGAGCCGGTCGGATTCCCGTAAGCCCTTTGGCAAGGGCTCACCGGCCAGAGTGCCGTGCTGGCGGTACTCCAGCCAGGCCGACCCGGAGAGGTACCCGCGCACGACGCACTCGATTGGAAAGACCGTCGCACGGCGGCACAGCATCGCGCGGCCTGCGATCTCCTTCTCCCGGCCGCGCAGCTGCGGAACTTCGCGCACGATCTCCGAGGCATCGGCCGAAAGCATGTGGTGGTCGATCCTCGGCGCCAGCGTAGTCAGCCACCACGCGGTGATCTGCGTCAGCACCGCACCTTTGTGCGGGACCGCTTCCGACATCACGACATCGAAGGCGCTGACGCGGTCGGTCGCTACGAGCAAAAGCCTCTCGTCGTCGACGATGTAGACGTCTCTCACCTTTCCGCGCCGGAAAGGCTCGAGCGGAAGCGCGCTTTCCTTCAACGGCGTCAGACTCGTAGCTCCTCGGCGCGTTCCTGCTTCGCGGTATGTCCGGCAAAAAGCGGAGTGATGACGTCGCGGAGAAATTCCTCGACCTGTTCCGGAGCACGGCCAATGAAGCGTTTCGGATCGATCGCGCCTTCGAGGTCCTTCAGCTTGACGCCGAACGACGTGTCGCCCGCGAGTCGATCGAGCAGATCGTTGGCTTCGGCGCCTTCCTTCATGGCACGCGCAGCTTCGAGGCTGTGCTTCCGTATCGTCTCGTGCGCGACCTGTCTGTCTCCGCCTTTCTTGACGGCGCGAACAATCAGCTGCTCGGTCGCCATGAACGGGAGCTCCGCCGCGATGCGCCGCGCGATCACTGCGGTGTGGACCTCGAGTCCGAGTGAAATGTTGGACATCAGGAGCAGGATCGCGTCGGTTGCGAGGAACATCTCGGGAATGACAAGACGCCGGTTGGCGCTGTCGTCGAGTGTCCGCTCGAAATACTGGACGGCGTGAGTCTGGTTCGCGTTGCCTTCGAGCGAATTTACGAACCGCGCGAGCGATGCGATCCGCTCCGATCGCATCGGATTCCGCTTGTAAGCCATGGCGGACGAGCCCACCTGCTCGCTCTCGAACGGCTCCTCCATTTCCCCGAAGGACTGGAGCATGCGGATGTCGCCGCTGAACTTTGCAGCGCTGGCCGCGAGTCCGGCAACGACGGACAGGACGAACGCGTCGAGCTTGCGCGTGTAGGTCTGTCCAGTGACTGGAAGCGGGGCGGGGAAGGACATCTTCTCCGTCACCATGCGATCCAGCCGCTGCACTTTGTCGTGATCGCCTTCGAACAGCTCGAGGAAGCTCGCCTGAGTGCCGGTCGTTCCCTTGACTCCACGGAACGGCAGAGTCCTACGACGATAGTCGATCTCTTCGATGTCGAGCACGAGGTCCTGCATCCAGAGCGTCGCTCTTTTCCCGACCGTAGTGAGCTGGGCCGGCTGCAAGTGCGTGTAGCCGAGTGTCGGTTGTTCGCGCCAACGCTCGGCGAACGTCGTGAGCGCGCGAAGAACGTCCAGCGCGCGGCCCCGTAGAAGATCCAGCCCGCGGCGCATCAGTATCAAGTCGGCGTTATCGGTGACGTAGGCGCTGGTCGCTCCAAGATGAATGAATGGCTTTGCGGCAGGTGCGACATCGCCAAACGCGTGGACGTGCGCCATCACGTCATGACGGAACCGCTTCTCGTAGGCGGCAACCGCCTTGAAGTCGATCTTGTCGAGATTGTCGCGCATCTGCTGGATCGCAGCGTCCGGGATCGGAATCCCCAGCTCGCGCTCCGACTCCGCGAGCGCCAGCCAAAGACGACGCCAGAGGCCGTAGCGCGTTGCAGGCGACCACAGCTCGAGCATCGCCTGCGATGCGTACCTCTCGGCGAGGGGTGAGCTATAGATGTTGGTCACTGGAGGCTGAACTCGGTCGCGTAGATCTGCCCACCGCGCTCGAAGTACATCCTCAACCCACCGCGTCCGTAGGTAGTGAGAATGCGGTTCACTGCTTCCGCATTTGTGATAGGAGTCTGATTGATCTGCACGATCACGTCGCCGGACTGGATGCCGATCTGCTGCTGTACGCGATCGCTGACGCGATTCACGAGCGCGCCCTGCCTGCTCTGAACCTGGTACTGCGCGCGGATCGGAGCCGTCATGGTGATGAGCTCGATCTCCCGCAACACGGTAACGCGGGGCGCGTTCACGTCGGGCAGGTCCACCACCTGGACCGTGATGGGAATGTCTTTTCCACCGCGCTTCACGACGATCTGATCGCTTTCACCGACTCGCAGCTCGAGGAGCTCCGCGTACCAGTCGTAGGCGTTGTGAAGCACCCGGTTGCGGGAGCGGCTGATGACGTCGCCAGGACGGATCCCAGCGCGCGCCGCTGGCGACCCCGGCACCACTGAGCCGACAACCACGCCGGTATTTCCGCCCTGGACTCCAGGCCCGCGCGTGATCTGCGGCTGAATTCCGATCCACGGACGCCGAACGACGCCGTGGGCGAGAAGATCCTCTGTCACACGCCGCGCCCTGTTGATCGGAATTGCGAATCCAATTCCAACGGAGCCGCCGCTCGGCGAAAAGATGGAGCTGTTGACGCCGATTACCTCGCCCGCCGCGTTCACCAGCGGTCCACCTGAATTTCCCGGGTTGATCGACGCGTCGGTCTGAATCATGTCCACGTAGACGCCCGCGCCTTCAGATTGCGCGGCGAGATTCCTTCCCACGCCGCTTACTACGCCGGCGGTGACGCTCGGCTCAGAGTTGGCGAGGACGAAGCCGTAGGGATTCCCGATCGCGATCGCCCATTCTCCGATGAGCAAGTCGCTCGAAGAGCCGAGCGGAGCGGTCGGAAGATTGCGCGCGTCGATCTTGAGAACGGCGAGGTCATTGTTCTCATCGATTCCGACAAGCTTCGCTGGGTAAGTCGTGCCATCCCTCATCGCGACCGAGATACGAGTCGCGCCGGCGACGACGTGCGCATTGGTGACGATCGCTCCATCGGAGCGAACTATGAACCCCGAACCCAGGCCCGCAGCAGAACGCTGCCCGGAGCGCCCGCCGAAGAACTGCTCGAACACGTCGGCGGGAACTCTCTCCACGACCTCCGTTTGAACCGTGACGACAGCGGGCGCGACACGGGCCACTGCGTCAGTGATTGCCGTTCGGCGGGACGCGTTGATCGACGAAGACGTCGTCTTGATTTGAGTCGCCTGCGCTGAAGAAGGTGTGCTCGAAGCACCCTGACACGCCGCGAAGGCGAGTGCGCTCAGCGAGCGCGCAACGCGAATCCTCATGCAGGTCCGCGAGACTTGGGTCGCTTCGCGAGGTCGCTCAGGAATTTGTCGACGCCCTTATCGCTGAGGGGATGAACGATGAGCCCGCGCAGAGTATCGGGCGTCAGACTTATGATGTCCGCTCCCGCGAGGGCGCACTCCGCGAATTGCACGGCGGACCGCGGCGAGGCCGCCATCACATCGCACTCGCACTCGCCCGCATCCAGAACATTCTTGATCTCAGAGAGAGCTTGCGCGGCGGACTGACCGTAGGTCTCGAGATCGTCGAGCGCGACCCGCACTGAGGTAGCGCCGGCCTTGGCGGCAATCGTCGCCTGCGCCGCGTTGTATACGAACGTCGCGCACACGATCACTCCCTCTGCTGTCAGGCGCGCTATTGGAATGAGTGAGTCCTCAACCAGCGCGATCTGCACCACGATGTGATCGGAGACTTTGGCAAGCTCGCGCGCCTCGGTGTAGATGTCGCTGGACGTGACGGCGCCGACCGGAACACACACAGGGAAAGCAAATTCGCGTGAGATCTCTTCCAGGCGCTCCCTCGCGCTGGCGTCGGGGTCGTCAGCGCTGAACGCAACGTGCGAGAACGCGACGCCGTCCGCGAGACCGGCTGACGCTGCGTTTCTGATCTCATCGAGGTTCACGCTCTCGAGATAAATGTTCATTCGGTTCCCATGTAGAGGTCCTTCGGATATTCCACCCTCTCGAGGAAGAGGCCGTGGGGCGGCGCTGGTGCAGAGACCTTGCTGTTGTCGTCCTGTGCGAGGAGCTCGGACAGTATTGCCGGCTCCCGCTTGCCCTCGCCGATCTCGAGCATTGTGCCGACCAGAAAGCGCACCATGTGGTGAAGAAATCGATCAGCCTGAATGTCGAACACGAGACCGCCTTCGCGCTCCCGCCAGGCCGCGTGCAAAACGGTGCAGCGATGGTCGTCACGCTCCGGCGCGGTCCCTTTGACGGCAAACGCGCGAAAGCAGTGCCGGCCGTGGATTGACTGCGCAGCAGCATTCATTCGCCCGATGTCGACGGGCCTTTTCCAGACCAGCTCTCTATTGTGGCGAAACGGCGAGGATGCGAAATCGTCTGTGCCTACGTAGTAGCTGTAGCTGCGCGACACCGCGCTGTTCCGCGGATGGAACTCATCACGCATTTCGAAGGCTGCCGCAATCCATACATCGTCCGGTAGAATGGCGTTCATCGATCGTCGGAGAGCTTGCGCGCTCCATTTCTCAGGCACGCGCACTCCCGCAGCCTGGCCGCGCGCGTGAACGCCGGCATCTGTTCGACCGGCGCCCAGGACCGCGATTGGTGCTCCACACAATTTGGACACCGCCCCTTCGAGCTCGCCCTGAACCGTCCGTTCGTCAGGCTGCCGCTGCCAGCCGGAAAAGTGCGCGCCATTGTAGTGCAACACGAGTTGCACGGAACGCGACATCACCGCGTGAAATTAGCCCCGGAAGGCTCACTGTCAAGGAACGTAACCCATTGAATGTGATTGACTTTCGCCTGTCCGCTCGTCAATGTGGATTGACCCGCGAACCACGCTCCCTCTCCCGCTGAATCGGCACGAATGGCACCGCGAACTCTAGCCGGACTTTCAACCGTACTCGCTTCAGCCGGAAACGTCGCCGAGGCGTTGAACGCGCTCAGCCAGGACATCGCTGAGCACGATCGCAACGGCAACATCGTGCTGTTCATTTACGACGCGCGCCGGGACCTGCTGGCCGAGCGGCTAATGCCGGCGCACGAGGGAATGAGGACCGCCCAGCTGGAGATCGCGCTCGACCATCTCCCGACCGCGATCCGGAAAACAATCTCCGCGGGAAAGCAGTTCGCCGATCTGGGCACCGAATCTGGCGACTATCAGAAGCTCCTCGGCGCCGGTGCCTCACCTGAAGCCGGTGTGCTCGTCTTGCGGGGTCTCTTGGTGGATGGAGAGCTGGCGGGCGTTTTGGCTCTATCCGAGCCGAAGACCCGCTTCGGGCACCGGCTCTCAGAGAAAGTTGCGCCGGCGGTGGATCTCTTCGCGCTCGCATTCGCTCGCCTGGCCGAACGTCGCGCACGCGAGGAGGCAGTCAAAATGCTCGAGGAGCTGACCCGTGCTTTGAACGACGAGCATTCACGGGCAGTGGGTGAGCTCCAGCGGAAGCTTTCGGAGGCGCAATCCGCCATCAGCGGGAAGGGAACCGGAGACTCCATGCGAGTCACCCAGCTGAAACGCGCTATCGAGGTCGCCGCGGTAGAGGCGCGGGCAACCGCTGTGCGCCTGTCGGCGGTCGAGGAGCAAGTGCGCGTCGCGGTCACCAAACTCGAGAAGGCGCACGTGCAGCTGCACGCTCAGGGGGAAGCGCTTCAGACCCAGAGCAACATCATCTATAGGGTGGAGCAGACCCTTCGCGAGGCGATGGCCGGGCAGGAACCCAAGAAGGTGATCGAAGAGGTGCTTCAGATAGTCGCGTCGAGAGAGCAAGCCTCCTCGCTGTAACCGCACGACAATGAGCGCCCCGCCAACAAACGCGCTTCAGGGCGCGATTCAGAAGCTCGCCTACCACGAGCCGCTCACGGCCGACGATGCGCAGGCCGCGTTCGATGTGGTCATGCAGGGAAATGCAACCGCAGTCCAGGTTTCGTCTCTGCTCTCCGCAATGCGAGCCATTGGCGAAACCCCCGATGTCGTCGCGGGGGTCGTCCGGGCGCTCCGGACTGCAATGGTGTCGCTTTCAGCCGACGATCCCGATGACCTGGTTGACACCTGCGGCACCGGAGGCGGCGCGGTCTCGACCTTCAACATCTCTACCGCGGCGGCAATCGTGGCGGCAGGAGCCGGAGTCCGCATCGCGAAGCACGGCAATCGGTCTTTCACGTCCCGGTGTGGAAGTGCCGACGTCCTCGAGGCGTCGGTCCGGTGCGGCGGGAGCTCGCGATCCCGACGGTGATGAACATCGTCGGCCCTCTCGCCAATCCCGCCCGGGCAGGGCGCCAGGTTGTCGGAGTGGCGGACCTGGACCGGGCGCCAGTTCTGGCTGGCGCTCTGGCCGCACTCGGGACGAAGCACGCTCTGGTCGTCCATGGCGAGCCGGGTTTGGACGAGGTCTCGCCCTTAGGGCCCACCCACGTGATCGAGGTTGTAGGCGGGTCGACGAAGAATTGGACCATCCAGCCGGAGGAGCACGGCTTCAAGAACATCGCGCGGGAGGACCTGGCGGGCAGCGAGCCGGCGGAGAACGCCCGGATCATCAGCGAGATTCTGAAGGGCGGTGGACCACCTGGCGCACGCGCCGCAATCATCCTCAACGCTGGCGCCGCCATCTTCGTCAGCGGGCGGGTCAAGTCCTAC
>CAJDUK010000101.1_pt1 | contig 11148 bp, 8 predicted proteins | sample 7390591 | NCBI WGS metagenome assembly CAJDUK01 (sample SAMEA7055672, study PRJEB34461) | soil metagenome | biome: terrestrial ecosystem; feature: Peninsula; material: soil | place: Antarctica | collected 2016
GGCATCACCAACTCAGCAAAGCGGTCCATCTCCTCCAGCTGCGGGCTGAACTGCAGCAGCAGCAGATCGACACCAACCGATTCAAGCTCCCGTATTCGGTCAGCCACCTGCTCCGGTGTTCCGACCAATGCGGCTCTCAAGCCACGGTTGGAAACGGAATAATCCTCCAGGCTGACCTGCTGCTCGAGAGCAGTGTGGGAGATCCAATCCTGATAATTCTCGTATCCCGGTGAGCCAGCCTGGACGTTGGTGATGCGCGCCAGCTCATCCCGCGCCTCGGCCTCGGTCTCGCGCACGATCGCGTACGCCGCCATGCCGTACTGCATTGGACCGAGCCGCAGCTTTTCGCGGCGGGCGCGCATGTCGGCGACCTTGGGTGCGATCCGTTCCGGTGGATCGCCGTGCATCACGTACGCATCGCAGGCGCGCGAGATCAGCTCCTTCGCGGCCGGACTCTCACCGCCCGCGTAGATGGTCGGCCGCGGTCGCCGCGTCGGCTTGGGCTCGAGAATGGTCTCCTCGACCTTGTAGTGATTTCCGGCGTGACTGAAGCGCGGTTCCTTCCACGCTCCGTCGACGATCCGGAGCCACTCGTCCGTGCGCGCGTACCGGTCGTCGTGCTCCTCGAAGTGGATGCCGTAGCGTCTCGCTTCGTCCTTCCACCACGACGACACGACGTTGAGCGACAGACGGCCACCAGAGATGTGGTCGATGTTAGCCGCCTGCTTCGCAAAGATTGCCGGCTCGTGAAAAGTCGGCCGCACCGCGACCATCAGCTCCAGCTTTTCCGTGACGGCCGCCAGCGCCGCCGCGGTGGACCACGCGTCCAGCGAGTCGGCGTCGATTCCCTTGATGTCGTTCATGAACAGCTCGGCGATGAGCGTGATGTCGTATCCGATCTGCTCGCTTCGCTGCGCCAGGCGCTTCACGTAGTCCCAGGTCGCGCTCATCCCCTCGTCGGGAACGTTGCGCAGCCACCCGCCAAAGACAGGCAGCCAATAGCCGTATCTCATCGGCCGAACCCAGCGGGAGAGAGCACTCTCGCTCTCTCAACCAGATAATCCACGAGTCGCTCGAATGGATCGAACCCCACCACGTTCACGGGATCGGCGACGAAGTTGGAAAGCGCGTTGATGTCGTAGAAGTAGTGCTGTCCGTCCCGATCGTCGACGAGATACTCGATTCCGCCGACGTCGAGCTCGACGTGCCTCGCGATCTGTTCTACCTGTCGGATGATTTCCGGTGGCGGGCTGTATTGCTCGACGCGCATTCCGTTCTTGGGCGCATCGACCGCGCACGCGCTCCGAGTGAGCTGCTGGCCGTCCGTGGTCTGGCAGACATCGGCTGGGCAGAGGTTGAAGGAATTCTCGGCCGGGTAGACGTTGATTGCGTAGAGGAAATTTCCATCGAGGACTTCGACACGCGTGATGTGCCCGTCCCTCAGCGGCGCAAGCTCCTGCACGAGCGCGACGTGATCCACCCCCAGATCGATCAGTCCAACGCTGGCGGCAGCGGCAAGCGACTCGGCGTTGTCGAAGCGCGTGATGCCGGCTCCACTTCCGCCAATGTTCGCCTTCACCACGACCGGGAATCGCAAATCGCGCGCTGCCTCGGGGGCGAGCCCGGCGTTGTTGATCACGCGGGCACGCGGATAGGGTAGGCCGAGCCGCTGCAGCACGTCGAGCTGGAGGGCTTTCGAGATTTCCATCTGGTATGACGCGGGACCGTTCACCAGCGGGACTCTGATCCGCTCGAGGTGACGCAGCCAGCTCAAGGTGTGAAAAGTTACCTGCTGGTGTCCGCGGAGATACGCAGATGGGCTCGCACGGTTGAACACGAGCGAATACGGCGAGTCGGTTTCGGAGGGGTCGTAGGAGTGTGCTGTCGCATCGAGCCGGGCGTAGGGAATCTCGCGTCGCTCCAGCTCCGCGAACAGCGGCCGGAACCAGTCCGGGTGCTCGTAATAAATCGCGATCGGTCCATCTGGTGTTGCAGGCATTTCCTCTCCGTTGGAACCAGGCTCTCAAGACAAAGAAAGGCAAACGCGCGCGGGGCACAAGTCTGGCTTAGGATTCAGACATGAGTGTTCGCCAACCGGTGACCCTGCCCACCCGAGACGTAGTCCGCATTCTTTCCATCATATTCGGGTTCTACATCGGCATCCGGCTGCTGTGGGTCGCCCACCCGGTGGTTTTCCTGTTCTTCCTCGGCGTTATGTTCGGGCTCCCGATCGCCCAGGGTGCGGATTGGCTCGAGGCGCGAAGAATCCCCCGCGGGGCCGGCGTCGCGATCATCCTCACCGTTTTCCTCGGCCTCCTCGTTGGAGGCGGCGTGGGCATGGCCCCGATCCTTCGCTCCCAATCGCAGGAGTTGCAGCAACGGCTTCCCGAAGCGATGGACAAGATCGACGCCTGGCTCGGGCACCGCGCCAACGGAGTGCTTGGCATTCTGTTCAACGAGTCGAGCACCGCCGAACCCGTGGCAAAGGATTCGACGCGGAGTGATACTGCCGTCGCGGCTTCCGGGATAATCGTTCGAACGGCTACTACGCACGCCGACACGGTGGCTCTGGGCGGAGACCTGCGTCGCGAGATAGCGAAGCAATTCAGCGGCGCCCAACACTCGTTTCTGCGAGTACTTACCTCGACGTTTGCGATAACGGGCGCATTCCTGCTCGTACTCTTCATCGCCGCGTACATTGGGCTCGATCCGCCGCTCTATCACGGCGGAATCCTCCAGCTCATGCCCTCGCGCGAGAGGGATCGTGCCGCGTTGACGCTAACGCGCCTCGCGACGACGCTCAGGAGGTGGCTGGTCACTCAGCTGATCGCGATGGTCGTGATCGGAGCGGTCACGACCGTCTTCCTGTTCCTGCTCCACGTCAAAGCGGCGCTCCCGCTCGGTATTCTCGCCGGAGTATCCAAGTTCATTCCCATCGTCGGTTCGATCTTCGCGGCGATTCCGGCGATAGCGATGGCGTTCATCGACTCGCCACACAAGGCGCTGCTGGTGGCCGTGGGATACTTCCTGATTCAGTTCGTCGAAAACCACCTCCTCGTGCCGGTCCTGATGAAGCGGGGAGTCGACTTGCCTCCGGCGATGACGCTTGGGATCCAGGCATTGATGTCGGTTCTGTTCGGGTTCCTCGGCCTATTGGTGGCGGTGCCTCTTCTAGCCGTAATTCTTACGATCGTTCGGACGATGAGTGGCAAAGAATTGCGGGAGATTTCGGCGGAGGCTGATTCGCACGTGCTAGTCCAGCAGGAGGCGGTCTAGGGCGCAGTCCATCCGAATCGTTGGTGGACCCGGGCTTCGCCGCCGGGGTAGAGTGGCGATACCGACCATACCGCGTTTATTATCCAAACCTACAGGAAATTACCCACGCCGCCGTCATGCCGATTAAACCGGCGTGAGCCGCGCCGCCGGGCCCAGGAGATTTCATGATTCGTTCGGTGAGTCGATTTGTTTTTTTTGTTGCCTGCGCTGTCCCGTGCGTGGCCGCTGCCCAGGCGCCGTGGCGTCAGGTGTATAAGGATTCCGACCTCACGGTGGTCTTCGACACGTCCAGTGTCGCCCTGCAGTCGCCCGGGACGTGGAGCACGGTGACCAGCTGGGACTACACGCGGCCGAGGATTCTCGAGAACAAGAAGGCGTACACCAGGCTCGTCGAGCGGGCGTATGTGCGCTGCTCGCCGGTGCGGTTGAAAAGGGTGCGCAGCACCGTTTACGCCGGCAACAACATCCTCGTGCGGGACGAAGGAGAGGTCGACCCGCGCGACCAGGCGCACATGGTTTGGGACCGGCCGAAACCGGGCACGGCGGGGCTGAACGCCTTCGAATCGGTGTGCGGAATTCTTACGCGCAGAGGCAATGCAAAGCCGGCCCCCGCGGTCGTTCCAACCCCCACCAAAACCGCTCCAAAAAAGGCGACGGTTACAAAGCCCGCGACCAAGAAATAACCGCTGTTTTTTTGCCCAGACTCGGCAGCGAAGGGGCGCGGATAAATCCGTGCCCCTTCAGCATTTACGGGTGCAATGCGCGCTGTTCAGCTCCCGCCTTGACTTAAGCGCAGCCATACCGATTTTCCGTGCCAAAATTGGGTGATTTTTGATGCCCTAAATTCACCTGTTTTGGCCAGGCGTTTGCTTTATAGGGAGGTGCGTAATTCAACAAGGGGAGCAATCAAATGCGGTTACTCGAATCCAAGAAATCAGACAAGAAAGGACGGTCAGCAGGCGGGACCATCTTTAGCATAATATTGCATTCGCTCATCGTCTTCCTGGCCATTTTCGCCACCGCCCGCGCGGGGACGAAAATGAAGGAAAAGAGGGATACAAAGGTGAACTTTGTGTCGGTGAAGGAGCCGCCGCCTCCCCCCAAGAAGGAGGAAGTCAAGAAGCCCGAGCCTCCGAAGCCCAAGAAGAAGGAGCCGACCCCTCCAAAGGTCGTGAGCGTGCCCGTGTTCAAGGCAGTCGCTCCGGCCCCGCCTAAGGGCTTCAAGGTTCTGCCGCCCGCGGTCAACATTCCGACCCACCTGCCGACGATCGATCTGTCGAAGGCGGTCACGAATGAGAACGACTTCAGCGGCAAGGGCGTCGCTGGCGGGTCGCTGGTGGCCACGCAGGCCCGTACATGGAGTTCCAGGTGGAGAAGCCGGTCGCGAAGATCGGCGGCGACGCCCCGGAATATCCATCGTCGCTCCGCGAGTCGGGCGTAGAGGGCCGAGTTCTCGCCCAGTTCGTCGTCGGTGAGAACGGCCGCTACGAAGGCGGCTCGCTCAAGATCCTCGATTCAAGCAACCCGGCGTTTACCGCCGCCGTGAAGGATGCGCTCCCCCGTATGAGATTCTCGGCGGCGCAGATCGGGGGTAAGAAGGTTGCCCAGCTCGTGCAGATGCCGTTTCAGTTCCATCTGCAGAAGTAGTGAGCAATCCGGTCTGACCAAAGCCGCGGGGGATTCTCCTCCGCGGTTTTGCCGTTTTTACGACCAGGTCGTCTCACTGGATCGTCCTCAATGTGAGCAGCCTCGCGGCCGAAACCGCTGTAGGAAAACCGTGTATGAATTGCAGGACCGTATAAATTGAATCGTTGATGACAACCCGTAGTCTGACATTCCTTGCCGCAGCTACAGCGCTGCTCACGCTGGCTCCGGCCACGCAAGCCCAAAATCGCAAACCGACACCGACCCGGCCCGCCCCCCCGAAGCCGGTCGACGTTCCGGTGGCGGTAGTCGTGCTCCAGGTCGACACGACGGAGGGCGACTCAACGCGGACGATCATCCAGCGCGACTTCGACTACGGCGACCGGGTTCAACCGCTGGTTCTCGACAGCATTACCATGGCTGACGTTTGGCGGTCCGGCGCCAGGAACATCAACTTCGCTCCGCTGGCCCAGACGCGCGCGAGCTACGTGGTGCGCGCGATGCCGACCGCAACGGGGCTTCACGTCGAAGTCTACGACATGAAGGAGAAGCTGCGGCAACAGGCCAACTTCAGGCTGCCAAGGGTTCCCCCCAAAAGGGCGTCGGCGATTCGGGATTCGCTATCCAATGTCCTCACCGCGAGAATGAAGGGAACCTACCGTGCGCTTGCGTCGGATTCCGCGGCAAGAGACAGTCTCGCTCGCGAAGCGGCGCGTCCCGTGCCGCTCAAGCATCCCGGCCAGCGAGTCGCCCAGCGGCTCGCGGTGGCCAAGCGGGATTCGCTCGTCGCGGCGCTGGACCGCCGCGATGAGTTGCTGCGTGCCGCCTCGGCTCAGGATACGCTCCACTTCGATTCAGTGTATACGCGACTCGCGGCCAGGGATTCCTTCCGGCGGGATTCGGTGGGGCGCGAGCTGCGATTCGCGATCCATGGAGTGAGCGACGAAGTCGAGCGCTGGCTCACCGGCACGCGCGGCATTGCGGCGACGAAAATCGCGTACATCGATGGACAGAAGCTCAAGATCGTCGACAGCGATGGCGCGAACGAGCGCATCCTTCCGACGGTCGGTGCGGCTCTCTCTCCGTCGTGGCATCCATCGGGCCGGTACATCGTCTATGCCGATGCTGACGACCGGGGAACGCGCATCGCGCAGTTCGACTTGCGCACGGGGCGGCCGCGGCTGCTCGCTGCTTCGAAGCGAGGATTCAACATCACTCCCGTCTACACCAAGGATGGAAAGAGCATCGTGTGGGCGATGGGCGTTGACGCTCCGGCAGAGTTGATGCTGGCGAGCGCCGCGGGAGACGATTCGCTGCCGAGGCCGTTCGTGGGACGAACCGGATTCGAAACCACCTCGCCGAGCTTCAGCCCCGACGGAAGGCAGATTGTGTTCATGTCGCCGCGCCCGCTCACGCCGCAGCTCTACACCATGAACGTCGACGGCACCGGCCTGAGACTGCTCACGCCGGTGGTGCCCGGAACACGCAGCTACCGGACCGGCCCGGACTGGTCCCCCAATGGGCAGGAGATCGCGTTCCAGCAGCAGAACGGCGACTTCCAGGTCTGGGTGACTGGCGTGAAAGACCGGGTGATGAAGCAGCTCACCAACGAAGGCGAGAACGAAGATCCGTCGTGGGCGCCCGATGGCCGGCACTTGGCGATCACGCGCAGGCTGGGCGCGATCGGCGACCCGCGCAGCATCTGGATCCTCGACGAGCGTACGGGTCGACTGCGCCAGCTGACGTTTGCCGGTGATGGTCGGCTGTCCGATTGGTCGCCACCGCTGAGGCCGGCGTTCTAGGCTTCGACGTAACGCCAGCGATTGCCGCGCGTATATAGGGTGTGACGACAATCCAGAACACGACCACTCGTGAGCGTCTGGTCTCGCTCGACGTCTTCCGCGGCCTCACCGTCGCGGGAATGCTGCTCGTCAACGATCCCGGCACCTGGAGCGCGATCTTTCCGCCGCTCGAGCACGCCGAATGGCACGGGTGGACGCCGACCGACCTGATATTTCCGTTCTTCCTGTTCATCGTCGGGATAACGACCCATCTCTCGCTTTCCGCGCGCCGCGCGCGGGGCGACGGTGATTCCGCGATAGTGAAGCAGATCCTTCGCCGCGGCATCATCATCTACCTCCTTGGATTCGCGATGGCGATGTTCCCGTTCTACCAGTGGGGACACATCGACGCGCTGCCGAATGCGACCGCGTGGGACCGCATCATCTGGCGGATCGAGCACGTCCGAATACTCGGAGTGCTGCCGCGCATCGCGATCGTGTACATCTGTGCCGGGCTCCTGACGCTGAAGACGACGCTCAGGCAGCAAATCATCATCATCGCGGCGCTCCTCTTCGGGTACTGGTTCGCGATGACGCTGATTCCCGTTCCCGGCGAGAACGAGATCGGAGCGTTGCTGCTGCACACCAAGGACAGGAACCTCGCCGCTTTTCTCGACCGGGCGATTCTCGGAACGAACCACACCTGGGTAGGAAGCGTGACTTTCGATCCTGAGGGTCCGTTCTCGACGATACCGGCCATCGCGACCGCCATGCTCGGTGTGATCGCCGGCCGCTGGATCGCGCAGCGGGAGAAATCGTTGCTCGAGAGAATCACCGGTGTCTTCGCGGTTGGATCGCTCGGGATGGTGCTCGGACTCACGTGGAACTGGTCGTTCCCGATCAACAAGAATCTCTGGACGAGCTCGTACGTGGTCTTCACCGCCGGAATGGCGTGCGTCTCTCTGGCGACGATCATGTGGATCGTCGACCACTACAACATTCGGTGGTGGACGAAGCCGTTCGTAGTGTTCGGCGTCAACCCGATCGTGGCCTTCGTTGGATCAGGGGTCATGGCTCGGCTGATCTACACGCTCTGGCACGTCAACTATCAGGGTAAATCGATTGCCATTCAGGACGCGATTTATCAGATCGTGTTCTTGCCGTGGCTCCCCCCGCGTGTGGCATCGCTAGCGTTTGCTTTGAGCTTTGTGTTGCTCTGGTATGGGATTCTGCTCGTGCTGTATAAGCGGAATATCATACTCAAGGTCTAGCGCGCCTCTCTAGCACCGCCGTACCGGCTACGATCCCAACAAGCTAAGCCCCGAAAGCTAGCGCCCCGCTTTCGCGGTTCCGACTCGTGAGCGCGAGGTCTCGGCCAGCGAGCTCGTCGCGACCATTTCCGACTCGATCGGCGCACCGCCGCGGCGCACCACGTACGCTTCCATCGCGAAATACTCGGGGAGGCCAAGGCGGTCGACACGTTGCGCGGTGCCCCGGTTCCGTTCCTCTACACGCTGCCAGAATTCGCGGTCGTCCTGACCGGGGAACGGCGCTCTGTCCTTCTGGGACTGGTGCTTGAAGATCGCCATCTTTTTCGCTCGCAGCTCGTCCTCCGACAGCGGGACCAGCACGTCGGCCTCGGCGATCTCCCATTCCTGCCAGGCGCCGCGATAGTACCACATCTCGGGCGGCGGACCGGAGTACTTGGCGAGCGCGCCCTGTATGGTCTCGAGGCACATCCGGTGGGTGCCGTGCGGGTCGGAGAGATCACCGGCGACAAATAGCAGCTCCGGCTTCTGCTCCTCGAGCAGCTCGAGAACGATGCCGACGTCTTCCGGGCCGATCGGATCCTTTTTGACCTTTCCGGTCTGATAGAACGGGAGGTTGAGGAAGCGCGCCTGCTCGCGCCTCATTCCGAACGTCTCGATGCCGGAGACCGCTTCGGCTTCGCGGATCGCGCGCTTCATCACCTGCACTGGAAAGGCGTCGATCTCCCCGACCTGTTTCGAGTCGAGGAATTCTTCCACCTCCTCGATCAGCGCGCCGGCGGTCGAGTCGTTGATGTCGAAGTCGTTTCCGAAACGCCGCAGGAAATCCGCGTAGCGCCGCACCTCGTGGTCGAATACGGCGATGTTGCCCGACGTCATGTAGGCGACGAGGATCTCGTTCTTGTTCTGGTGCAGCTTGTTGAGCATCCCTCCCATCGAGATGACGTCATCGTCCGGATGAGGAGAAAAGACGACCACGCGCTTGCCGGAAGGCAGCTTGCTCCGTCCGCGAATCTTCGCGATCAGAGCGTTGAATACTTCTCCGTTGAGCGGACCCGCTTTACCATGCCGCGCGAGGAGGGAGCTGAGATGGTGCTCGCGGTAATCGTTCTCGTCGAGCTTGAGAACCGACTTCTGCGTAATCTCGCTCAACCAGATGACCGCATCGATCTCCTTCTCGCGGGTCCACTTCATCTCGCCGCCTACCCAGGGAGTACGAATGCGGGTCAGATCCGCGGCGGCCGCGAAGTCGACGTAAAAGACCGCGTTCGAGTGCTGCTGGAGATAGGTCGCCGCGACATCGGGATCGGGCTCTCCCTCCACCGCGCGCTTGATGATCGCGGCCTTGTGCTCGCCCGTCGCGACGAGCGCGATCTCTCTCGCTTCCATGATCGTCGCTACGCCCATGGTGAGCGCTTCCGTCGGGACGTTGTCCTCGCCGAAGAAGTCGCCGGCGGCGTCGCGGCGGGTAACGGTGTCGAGTGAGATGCGACGAGTCCGCGACTCGGCGCCCGAGCCAGGCTCGTTGAAGCCGATGTGACCGGTTTTTCCGATGCCAAGGATCTGGAGGTCGATTCCACCGGCCTTCTTGATCGCGGCTTCGTACGCCTCGCACTCGTCGTCCACGTCGTCCCGGGGCACGTCACCGCGCGGGATGTGGACGTTCTCCGGACGCACGTTGATGTGGTTGAAGAGATTCTCCCGCATGAACCGGTGATAGCTGTGGATGCTGTCCGGTCTCATCGGATAGTACTCGTCGAGATTGAAGGTCACGACGTCGGAGAAGTCGAGACCTTCCTCGCGGTGCATCTTGATCAGCTCGCGATAGATGCCGATCGGGGTGCTGCCGGTCGCCAGACCAAGCACGGCGTGTCCGCCGGCGGCGCGACGCTCCTTGATTATCTGGGCAATTCGCTTCGCGATCGTGCGGGCGATCTCGTCGTAATCGACGATGACGACAGGGACTCTTTCCTTGGACGATGCCATTCGATAGAGGGAATTAGGTCCCTCATAAAATAAGCCGAATCCGGGTTTTTCGTGCTTTCCCGCCTACAGACCTATCGGCTTTCCCAGTTGACGATGCGCGCCCCGAGGACCGCCTGCTGGACGGCGTCGGCGACGTCACGCCGCAGCTGGACGTGTCTGGTGTTGCTTCGCGTCGGATTCACGCGATTGGTGAGCACGACCACGAAGAGGTCTTTCTCAGGATCGATCCAGATCGAGGTCCCGGTGAACCCCGTGTGACCAAAGCTCCAGGGGGAGAAGAACTGTCCGGCGCTCGAGCCGCCCTCCGGTGAATCCCAACCCAGCGTGCGGGAAGACTCCCTGCCTTGTCGGGAAGTCCACCGCGCGATCGTAGCCGGCTTGGCCAGGCGAACGCCGTTGACTCCTTCTCCACCGTTGAGAATCATCATCGAGAAGAGAGCGAGGTCGCGCGCGGTCGAAAAGAGTCCCGCGTGTCCAGCTACGCCACCCATCGCCCATGCGTTTTCGTCATGGACGGTTCCCCACAGCAGCCCACCCCGCGCGTCATCCGTCTGAGTCGGGGCGATGCGGGGGCGCAACGAGATTGAGGGTTGGAACTGGGTGTCGGTCATTCCCAGCGGCCTGAAGATCTTTTCGGCGGCAAGCACGTCGAGAGTCTTCCCCGTGATTCTCTCCATGACGAGCTGCAGGATGATCATGTCCCAGTCGCTGTAGATCATGTTCGTGCCCGGTGTGTACTCGAGCGGCCGCGCGTTGATCTGGTAGAGGTACTGCTCACGTCCGCGCGCGGTAGCAAAAATGTTCGCACCGGCTTCGAGCCCGCCGCTGTGGGTCAGGATCTGCTTGACGGTGATCTGCGCCTTCTCCGGAGAGTTGAACTCAGGGAGGTACGAGCTAACCGTGCGGTTGAGATCGAGCTGGCCGCCTTCCTCTAGAATCATCGCTACCGTAGTCGTCGCGATGACTTTGGTGAGCGAGGCCAGATCGTACAGCGTGTTCGTATCGACCGCCGGTGAGCCGGGCCTGTTCCAATCGATGCTTCCGTAACCCTTCATGTACGCGATGTGACCGTTGCGCCCGACCGCGATCGCGACTCCGGGAGCGACTGCTTCTTCGAGTGCCGTCTTGACGATCTTGTCCAGCGTAGTCGCGAGGGCGGTGTCGAGCCCCGAATTATTCAGTCCCGTCTGCGG
>CAJDUK010000046.1_pt1 | contig 11031 bp, 14 predicted proteins | sample 7390591 | NCBI WGS metagenome assembly CAJDUK01 (sample SAMEA7055672, study PRJEB34461) | soil metagenome | biome: terrestrial ecosystem; feature: Peninsula; material: soil | place: Antarctica | collected 2016
CCACCTGTCGGTGTACTTCGCTTCGGCGTTCCGCGCGCTCAAGCCGGGCGGGCTGTTCATGAATCACGGCATCGTGAGTCTTTCGGAGCCGCGCCCGCGCCCGTTGGGCGAGAGAATCTTCCAGAAGTTCTGGAGAGCTGACGCATTCATCGACACCTACGTCTTTCCGGACGGCAAGCTCATAGCCGCGCATAATGTGATCGCGGCTGCGGAGGGCGCGGGCTTCGAAGTGCGGGACGTCGAGAGTCTGCGCGAGCATTACGCGATGACGCTTCGTCACTGGGTCCGCGCGCTCGAAGAAAAGACTACCGAGGCAACTGAGCTGGTCGGGGAGCATCATTTCCGGATCTGGCGCCTCTACATGGCCGCGTCCGCGAACGCGTTTACCAGCGCCGCCATCAACATCATCCAGACGCTGCTGGCGAAGCCCGACAGGAATGGGCATTCGAATATTCCGCTGACCCGGGAAGACCTCTACGCCGGGGCGTAACTCACCAAAGCTGCCCCGGAGTTAGATTGAAGAGGACAATCCGTACCGGAGCGCTGCATGGCGGTCAAAGTTGTTGCGAAGCCAGATCGTAGATACCTCCAGGACCGCGATGGACAGTTCCGTCCAATCGAGAACCTAAGCATCACCGCTTCCACACCGGTCTATCCGGCCGTCCTCCACAAGACGCGACGGACGATGATCCTCGCCGACGACCGCGCACACGCCGTCGTTGCGCTCGAAAAAGAAATGCTCGTTACGCGAAACTCCGACTTGTCCGCCGTGCTGATCGCGTACCAGGAGCCGACCGCCGCTACCTGGAAGGCCCTCGAGGAGCACATGGAGACGGAACGCTCAATGGCCGAAACGGCCAGGGAAGCGAAGAGCAAAGCCCTGCTCGACCGAAAGAAGAAGGTCGTCGAAATACTTTAAGCAATGCTGGGCAGAAATCGCGCTCTGGTTGTTCTGGCGTCCGGGGCGGCGCTCTTCTCGTGTGCGTCTCCACCATCGCCGCCTCCTCCTCCACCAAAGCCCGTAGTCGTCGGTCCGCCGACGGACACGGCGAGAGTCCCGCTGACGGATCTGCTCGCGCAGACGTATTACGGGTACCCCGGTGGCCTTTATCCAGGGGGACTCAATCAGGCGCCTGCTGATCACGATTCCGCGGCGCGCGCGTGGCGAAACAAGATCCAGCCGCTAGATGTGAATGGCGACGAAAGTCCGTTCGGGAAGTTCGTGCTGATCTCGATTGGAATGTCCAACACCACTCAGGAATGGTGCTCGCAGAGCTCGGGACCGCCGTGCGCGCCGTGGTCGTTCATGGGGAAAGCGGCGGCGGATCCAAGCGTGAACCACTACACGCTGGTGGTCGTGAATGGAGCCGCGGATGGCCAGGACGCGCCCGAGTGGACTTCGGCGACCTCGCCAAACTACGATCGAATCAAGACTGGGCGTCTCGCGCCGCTGGGACTCAGCGAGAACCAGGTGCAGGCAGTGTGGATGAAGCTGCAGGATCCGAGGCCTTCGGTTTCACTGCCGGCCGACAGCGCCGACGCGAAAGTCCTTCTTACGAATCTGGGTCTGGTTTTGCGCGCGCTCCGGGTTCGCTACCCGTATCTGCGGATCGTTTTTCTCTCGAGTCGCACCTATGGCGGATATGCGACGACCGATCTGAATCCCGAGCCCTACGCGTACGAAAGCGGATTCGCGGTGAAGTGGGCGATCGAGTCGCAGGTCAACGAGATGCGGGGACAGCCGTGGGTCCAGCGCGCCGGCACTCTCAACTACGCGAAAAAGTTGGCGCCCCTGATCGTCTGGGGACCGTACCTCTGGGCGAATGGAAGCACGCACCGCTCTGACGGCTTCTCCTGGAACCGCGAGGATTTCGAGGAAGATGGAACGCATCCTTCGCAGAGTGGCGAGACAAAGGTCGCGGGCATGCTGATCGACTTCTTCAAGAACTCGCCCTACGCGAAGTGCTGGTTCGTGGTGAACCAGTATTGTCTATGAAGCACACTGTGAGTTGTGCACTGGCGGAGTTATCCTAAGAGTACGTGTAAATCAGGTCGAATCCGTCACCTGACAATAAGGGCCGCATATGCCGTTGATCGAAATCGAAGCTCTCCCCAATGATGCGCGCGCCTGGGTATTTGGCGCCGACAAGACAATCGAAGCGCCAGCGTCCACGATCCTGTTACGCGAAGTCGACGGTTTCCTGTCCCGCTGGAACGCGCACGGTGCGCCACTCAGAGTCGGTCGAGACTGGAAGTACGGGCGATTCCTCACGGTCGCAGTGGACCAATCGACGGCGGGTGCGTCCGGCTGCTCGATCGACGGGCTCTTCCGATCCCTCAAGGCGCTAGAGCCAAAGCTCGGGGCCAGCCTGCTGGCGAGTGGTCTCGTTTTTTACCGGGATGCCGACGGTACCATCCGGTCTGTTGACCGCGACACGTTTACCAACCTTGGCGCCGAGGGGAAAATCCAACCCGGCACACACGTGTTCGATCCAAGCGTCACGACGCTCGGCGAATGGCGGGCGCGCTTCGAGCTCGAAGCAGCGCAATCGTGGCACTCCGGATTACTGGGCGACAAACAGCCGGCGTGAAGACCCACACCGCTTATCTCACTTTCAACACGAAGAAGCGGCACGAGATCATCGACATCACCGAAGAAGTCGAGAAGTGCCGTGAAGCCGCCGGAATCAACGACGGAATGATACTGGTGTCGGCGATGCACATCTCAGCGTCCGTCTTCGTGAACGACCATGAGCCAGGTCTATGGAAAGACATTCTCGATTGGCTCGAGAGTCGAATCGCGCCGTGGTCAAGCGATGAATACCGGCACAACAGCGGCACCGGCGAGGACAACGCGGCCGCACACCTTCGCTCGTTGACGATCGGGCACGAAGTGATCGTGCCGGTGACCAAGGGGAAACTGGACTTCGGCCCGTGGCAGCGCGTGTTCTATGGAGAGTGGGACGGTCAGCGCCCCAAGCGGGTCCTGCTCAAGGCGATGGGGGAATAGCCTCCGTCTGCTTGACCGCCTCTTCGGCGCCGATGAATCCGATCTTGCTGTGGGTGCCGTCGCAAAATGGTTTGACCACCGAGCCACCGCAGCGGCACAGCGAGATCCATGAGTCGCCTTCCGGAGTCGTCTTCCGTCTTCCTTCAGGAATGAGAACCGGATTTCCATCGTGATCGACGAGCTTCACATCGCCGCGCACTCTATAGGGACCGTTCTTGCGAATCTCGATCGTGACGTCTGCCATTTGGGAACCTTGGGATCTGGGGCGACCAGGCGATCGCCGATGAAACACCGCCGGTGAGGTACCGCTTCAATCACAAGTTACATCTTAACACTGCTCAGCAGCATGTCGTGACTCCACTGGTCGGCGAAGCCATTTTGCCTGAGCACCGTTGCGATCTGGCCCCAATGGCGGATGTCGTGCAAAAAAATGTTCGACGCGATCTTGTATTTGCTCGCCGAGACAAGTCCGGCGGTCAGGGTCTGAAAGGTGAGAACTCTGTCGAGCTCGGCCTCGGGTGCCGTAGTCAGGAAGTGCACCAATTGAGCGCGAGCGTTGTCGCCGAGCTCGAAGACGTCTTCGACTGAAGTCTGCCGAAACCCCTCCCACGACGTCACTTCCTGATCGAGAAGTCGCTGTGTGTAGCGGAGCTCGACTGCGAAGACGTGTAGCACGACTCCGCCGATCGTCGCCATCCGCCCAGTCGCAAACGGCACGGCCCAGGCTTTTGGGCGCTCGACGAACCAGTCGTGCCAGCGATGGTGCTCCGTCGAAGTAAGCTCGAGGAGTGTCTCGTACCGCAGCGCGCAGCGATCGCCGGCGCTCACACTCGGAAGTAGTCGCCGCGCCAATCCTTGATCGCGCGCTTGATTTCGCCTGGCGATTTCAGCTCGCCGCTAAGCGCGCGGCGCGTAATATCCGGCACCTCATTGTCAGGAGCGAATCGGATCGCGATCAGCTGCCTTTCGGTCAATTCACCAATTCGCCCGCGCATATCCGCCGGCAGCAAACGCTCGAGTCGGGTGCGCTCCTCGAGGCGGATAATCCGATCCTGCGCCCGGAGCGGCATGAATCGCGACACGGAGATGCCGATCGCCAGCGCGATGGCTACGAGAACGGCCCAGGCATTGATGAGTCGCGGGTCCTTCCAGAACTGCATGGCCACGACGAACATGTTGATCAGAAGCACCGGAAGCGCGAAGAAGTGGAATGCCGGGATGAAGCGCCGGTGAGTAGAAAAAGTCTGTGTCTGGTCCGCCATCATTGCTCCTTGTTGTTGTCCGTCCTCAGCGTGAAGAACATAGCGGTCGCTGAGACTCCATGCTACGCGGTTTGGGCATCAGCCTCACGCGCGTAGCGCTTGAGTCTCGTCACCATCGCGTTGAGACCCGGTTCGCGCGCGCCGAGTCCGATGCTTTCCATGAGAATGCGAACGAAATCCTGGGGAATTCCGAGAGTCGTCGACGGGGGCTGACCGTTGACGGCCGCGAAGATGATGGCGAGAACGGCAGCGATCGTCGGCGACTGACGCACGTTGAGATCGGCGTAGAAGGAGAGCTTTCCGTCGCGCATTTCGGGGATGATGTCGACCCGCGTCATGCACTCCGGGATCGTAAACGCGCCACGATCGAGATCCTTGAAGCGCTCCGGCAACGGCTCTAGCTTCTTCGAGTACTGGACGAGCGCCTGCATTTTATCCTCACGCCCCATCGATCTGAACAGCTTGAGCACACGATCGATTGACGGGGGAATGCTCGAGGTGTCATGAGCGTTCTCCATGACGGCAATCTAATTAATTAGCTTTCGCCATCGGATCATCAATCGCAAAGGGAGACGTGATGCCAACAAGAAAAGCGACTGCGACCTGGGAAGGCGGGCTCAAGGGCGGAAAAGGAAGCTTCAAGGGCGAGAGCGGAGCGATCGCCGGCCAGTACAATTTCAGCTCGCGCTTTGAGAGCGGGGCCGGGTCAAATCCCGAAGAGCTGCTCGCCGCGGCAGAGGCGGCGTGCTTCAGCATGGCATTGAGCGGGGCACTCGAGAAGAACGGCACTCCGCCAACGAAAGTCGAGACGACAGCCGCGTGCACCGTTCAAGCGGTTCCGGGTGGGTTCGGCATCACGACGATGAAGCTCAACGTGCAGGCGACCGTTCCCAACATCGACAAGAACAAGTTCGATCAGATCGCCAAGGAGACAAAAGACGGATGTCCGGTTTCCAAGGCGCTCAAGGGAAACGTGGATATCCAGCTCGAGGCAAGACTCGTCTAACGCGAGTAGTTCCTGATCTTGCTCTTGAGCAGCTCGCCGTTGGAGAAGATGATCTGCTCGCCCGATTCGCTGCGCAGGCGAGTGGTCTTCAGCCCAATGTGCTCGACTTTGCCTCGATAGTTCTCGACGGAAATCGAGTCACCAACGACGAACGGCTTGTCGACGACGATCGAGATCGCGGCGAACAGGTCGCCGAGGATGTTCTGTACCGCGAGCGCGATCGCGAGTCCGCCGATGCCGAGACCGGTGAGGAGGGGCCTGATCTGAATGTGGAGTGCCGAAAGAGCGGCGAGGCCGAGGGCGATCCAAATGAAGAGGCGCGCTACTACTCCAAGCGCCTTGAACGTCGTGACGCTGCTTCCATCCGTTACATGGAGCTGGACTGCTCTCTGGAGGTAGTAGCTGATGATGATATTCGTCCAGATCACGCCCTGCATGAATAGCGCGAGGATCGTGGCGATCGTGGACAACGATAGCTCAGGAAGTTCCGGCTCTGGTACGTGCATCAGGCGCGGAAGAAACGCGGCGACGAGCGCGAGGAGCAGGAAGAAAGATCCTCGGAGGAGCTTGACCGCCAGGCTGTTTTTCATTGGCTAATAATGTACGGCCTCGGCATATGGACCGGGGCTATCAGGCTGCCGAGGTTTCAGCTCCCTGCTTCGATTCTGTGAATGTCATCTCTGCGGTACTGCTAAACGCCGCGAGGTCATCACATGCGTCACAGTTATGGCAACCCCAGTCGGTCTCTACTTCTTCACCGAAATGCTCGAGGATGTAGCGGGTCCGGCACTGTGTCGTTTGACAGAACTGGATCATCGTGCGGAGCTTCTCCTGATCCATCGCCCGCCGCTCCTCGTAGTCCTGCAGGTCCGCGCTCAGATCGACGGCGGTGAGATTCTCTCCGAGCCGCTCCCATTTTCCGCCGCGGTGCTCCCGCACGAGGCCGTGACGCTTCAATAAAGCGAAGACGATCTTCGCCTTACGTGAGGGGATCCCCGTCAGCTCCACGATGTCATCGAGGAGGACGGGCGTCTTGAGCGGATACTTCTCCAGAGCCAGTGCGACCTGCGCCGCTTCCTGCACCTCCGGATATTTTCCGCCCAGGAAATACGACTGTATCCGCTTGTCCTCGACTCTGTACAACACCCGGCACACCGCGGGCTCGCCGTCCCGCCCCGCTCGTCCCGCCTCCTGGTAGTACGCTTCGATCGATCCTGGAAAGTGGTAGTGGATAACCCAGCGTAGATCTTGTTTGTCGATGCCGAGCCCGAACGCATTGGTGGCGATGATTGCCTTGAGATCGCCGGCCATAAAGCGGTTCTGGACATCCTTTCGGTCAGCCGCCGGGCGCTTCCCGTGATAGAGGCCGATGCTGAATTCCTCCGCCAGCATCTCATACAGTCGTTCCGCTTCTTTGACCGTCGCGACGTAGATGACGCCCGATCCATCGAACTCGCGCAGCGCGTGCCGCACGATCGTGTCTTTGATCTGGTCGTTGACGGTGCGTATCACTTCGAACCGGAGATTGGGTCGGGCGAATCCGGTGATCGTGATGTGCGGATCGACCATCCCGAGCTGGCGAATGATGTCCGCCTGCACGTGCGCGGTTGCAGTTGCGGTGAGCGCGAGTACCGGAGGGCGTCCGAGACGCTTGGCGATTCCGCCGAGCGAGAGATAGTCGGGTCGGAAGTCGTGGCCCCACTGACTGACGCAATGCGCCTCGTCGACGACGAACAGGCTGATCGGCCTGGACAGAAGGTGCTCGAAGAATGCGCGATCCTTGAACCGCTCCGGTGTGAGGTACAGCATCTCCCCTTCACCCTCGGCGATCTGCCGGTGCGCTTCACGCGTTTCAGATGTGGACAGGTGCGAGTGCATCGCCACTGAGCTGACGCCCTGCGCGGAGAGCTTGTCGTGCTGGTCCTTCATCAGGGCGATGAGTGGACTCACGACTACGGTGAGCCCCGGCATCAGAACGGCCGGAAGCTGATAGATCAGCGACTTGCCGCTGCCCGTGGGCATTACGACGAGCGCATCTTTGCCGGAGAGAACAGCGGCGATCGGCTCCCATTGTCCCGGCCGGAAATCGCGGTGGCCAAAGCGCTCGGAGAGCAGCTTACGGGCTGCTTGTTTGGTTATTGGTTCAGACACTCTGCCGGATATAGGCACAAAGTATTCCGGCATTCAGCGTTTCCCGTATGTCCGGGTGGGAACACCACTTACGTGAGCGAGTCAAGCGACTTAACCTGAGCGAGCATGCCCGATTCTCCTCAATCAGCCAGCTCTCCGCGATACGAGCTATTCGCATCCACGGCTCCGGGACTCGAATCGATCGCGGCGGGCGAGCTCAAGAGTTTGGGTGCGCGCGGGCGCCAGGAAACGGGAGGAGTTGCTTTCGCCGGTGATCTCGGTCGGCTGTACGAGGCGAATCTCTGTCTCCGAACGGCGAGCCGAGTCGTCGTGAGGCTTGGGGAATTTCACGCCAGCACGTTTTACGAGCTGGAGCGTCGCGCCAAAAAATTGCCGTGGACGGATTTTCTCCCCGCGAACGGACCGGTGCGACTGCGCGTCACGTGTCGGAAATCAAAGCTCTATCATTCCGACGCAGTCGCCGAGCGGGTGTTGGCGGCGATCTCGGAGTCGGCGTCACGTCCTATTCAATTCGGTAGTGCAAGCATCAACGACGAAGGGGGGGGTTACGCGGAGCACGCGGACGAAGCGGAAGATGGAAATGGTGGACCTGGAATCGAGACAGAGGACGTACAACTTTTCATCGTCCGCATCGTTCACGACGAAGTAGAGATCAGTGCGGACAGCTCGGGTGAGCTGCTCCACCGGCGCGGTTACAGGAAGGAAGTTGCGAAGGCGCCGCTGCGTGAAACGCTCGCGGCGGCCATGATCCTCGCGAGCGGGTGGCGAAAGGGCGAGCCGCTTCTGGATCCCATGTGCGGATCGGGGACAATCCCAATCGAGGCGGCGCTTCTTGCCCGCGGGATCGCACCCGGGTTGCAGCGCAAATTCCAGTTCATGAGCTGGCCGACGTTCGATGAAAATCTCTGGAACGAAAGGCTCGGGAAGGCGCGGAGCTCGATTACGCACTCGACCGAGGTAATTCGGGGGAGCGATCGCGATGCGGGCGCCATACAGGCTGCGGCGCGAAACGCAGAGAGGGCTGGCGTAGCGGACACGATCGAATTCTCGACCCAAGCGGTGTCCGGCTCTATCGCGCAGCTCGAGGACGTTGCAAAAGGGAGCGGCTGGATTCTTACCAATCCGCCCTACGGCGTTAGAATGGGAGAGAGCGACGATCTCCGAAACCTCTATGCTCGGCTGGGTACGGAATTGAGAACCAAGCAAGGGTGGCGAGTGGGCATTCTCACGTCCGATGCGGCGCTAATCCGGCAGACTCGGCTGTCTCTGGTGCCGAGGTTCAGTACCAGCAACGGCGGAATTCCGGTGAGCTTCCTGGTAAGCGAAAAACCCGGAAAGGCTGTGATCCTTCCAGAGGGTGTTGGTGTACAAGGTGGTGCAGATGAACCCTGAACCAAAGGGCAGACAGTTAGGTAAATACCTAACAGGGACTCTGGTATCGATCAATCTTTCGAACGGGGGAGTACCAAAAAGGCGCGTTGATGGCGCGAGAGTGTCTCGTTTAGGGCTTCTAAACGACACCCAGAATGACAAAAAGCACCATGGTGGACCGGAGAAAGCCGTTTGCATGTATTCTCTGGAAAGGATCCGTGCCCTCCAGAGTGAGGGCCACCCGATCGACGTGGGAACCGCGGGCGAGAACGTCACGGTGGAAGGGATCGACTGGGATCTGGTTGTGCCGGGAACGCGGATTAGCCTCGGCGAGGAGGTCCTGCTCGAGGTAACCGACTACACGAACCCCTGCAAAACGATCAGGGAGTCGTTCATCGACGGCCAGTTCGTTCGGATCTCACAGAAGCTCCATCCGGGATGGAGTCGGGTTTACACGCGAGTGCTTTCGGAGGGTGAGATCAGCTCCGGCGACTCCGTTTCGGTGAGCCCACCGTCGGCATAACCGCCCGATAAACATGGGGTTCGGGGCTGTCCCCAGAACGGCCCCACTTTTGAATGGTGGAGTACATCCCTCCCCGAGGCCTGGCCACGGGTTGATACGGGATTCTGAGGCCCGCCGCAGGGCTCGAGCAGTCACATAAGGAGTTTAGTCGTGGAAATCGGCGACAATATCGAAGTCGAAGAGGTGGAGTCGGACGAAGATTCGACCCGCCCCCCTACAGCTGCAGGCTCGCGACGAAAGAACAACCGAGCGACAGCAAAAGGCCGGAACGGAAAACGAAATGGGAATGGAAACGGTCGCGATGACGGCGAGCGAGACGTAGCTCCTCTGGGCTCCGGCGGCATAATTCGCGAGAGCGATCTTCGCCGGCTGCTTGCCGCGATGCGCGAGATGAAGGAAGGCGACTTCAACGTCCGACTTCCAGTTTCCGACGTCCCTTTGCTCGCTGACATCGCCGACGAGTTCAACGGTATTGCCAAGCTCAACACGCGCCTCTGCGACGAGATGACGCGCGTGAGCAAAACGATCGGCCGCCAGGGCCAGATGAACGACCGCGCCTCGATTGGTCCTGTAACCGGTGGATGGCGATCGACGGTCGAGTCGGTCAACATACTAATAACCGATCTCGCATCACCGACGACCGAAATTGCGCGTGTGCTGGCTGCCGTGGCCGATGGCGATCTGAACCAGAAGATGGTCCTCGAGATCGACGGCAAATCGGTGCAGGGTGAATTCCTCCGCATCGCCAACGCGAAGTCGGAACGGAGGGCAAGCTCGGCGGCCAGGCCGAAGTGCCAGGCGTCGCCGGCACGTGGAAGGACCTGACCGACAGCGTCAACACTTTGGCAGGCAATCTCACCAGCCAGGTGAGAAATATCGCGGCGGTCACGACCGCAGTCGCTAAGGGAGATCTGTCGCAGAAGATCACCGTCGATGCGCGAGGCGAGACTCTCGAGCTGAAGAACACGATCAACACTATGGTCGATCAGCTGGGCGCTTTCGCTTCGGAAGTCACTCGTGTCGCCAAGGAAGTCGGAACCGAAGGCAAGTTGGGTGGTCAGGCCCAGGTATCTGGTGTCGGTGGAACGTGGAAGGACTTGACCGACAACGTGAACGCGATGGCGTCGAACCTCACCGGCCAGATCAGAAACATTGCCGACGTCACGACCGCGGTGGCAAAGGGTGACCTCTCGCGCAAGATCACCGTTGATGTGAAGGGAGAGATCCTCGAGCTGAAGAACACCGTCAACACGATGGTCGATCAACTCAGCACGTTCGCTGAGGAAGTAAACCGTGTCGCGCGCGAAGTAGGCACAGAAGGAAGACTCGGTGGACAGGCGCAGGTGCCGCAGGTGGCGGGCACGTGGAAGGACCTGACCGACAACGTGAACTTCATGGCGTCGAACCTCACCGGTCAGGTGAGAAACATTGCCGACGTGACGACGGCAGTCGCGCGCGGAGACCTTTCCCGCAAGATCGCGGCTGACGCGCGCGGCGAGATCCTCGAGCTCAAGAACACCATCAACATCATGGTGGACCAGCTGAGCGCGTTCGCATCGGAAGTAACCCGTGTCGCGCGCGAAGTAGGCACGGAAGGAATGCTGGGCGGCCAGGCGGAAGTGCCCGGCGTCGGCGGAACCTGGAAGGATCTGACGGACAACGTGAACACCCTCGCCGGCAATCTCACGAGCCAGGTGCGAAACATCGC
>CAJDUK010000232.1_pt1 | contig 10982 bp, 14 predicted proteins | sample 7390591 | NCBI WGS metagenome assembly CAJDUK01 (sample SAMEA7055672, study PRJEB34461) | soil metagenome | biome: terrestrial ecosystem; feature: Peninsula; material: soil | place: Antarctica | collected 2016
GCGATGACGAAGCGCCTAGCGCTAGAGGAAGGCATCTTCACGGGACCATCCGGCGGCGCCGCCGTCGCCGCGGCGATCGCGGTCGCTCGGGAAGAAGCGGGCCGTATCGTCGTGTTGATAGCTGATGGGGGAGACCGCTATCTCAGCACTCCCCTTTGGGAGTGAACTCATGCCAGTGACAGTTCGCCTGCCCGGCGCGCTCCGTGACGCGGTCGGTGGTCAGGCGCGGCTCAGCGCGACGGGCGAAACGCTCGGCGATGTGATCGCGGACATCGATCGGCGCCACCCCGGCTTCGCTTCGCGCATCCTCGACGAGACGGGCGCGCTCCGCTCGTACGTGAACGTCTATATCGGCGACGAAGACGCCCGCAATCGCGGCGGAAGCGTTGCCGCGGTGCCCGACGGCAGCGAGGTCATGGTCATTCCCGCGATGGCCGGCGGCAGCTGACCGAACGTACGCGGCTCGTCCTCCCGCGCAAACTCCGCGAGGAGATCGTGGCCCACGCGCGCGAGTCCGCGCCGCGCGAATGCTGTGGGCTGCTCTTCGGCGACGGCGACGTGGTGGATCGGGTCGTTCGCGGCCGCAACGTGCACCCCACGCCCGAGACGCGCTACGAGATCGATCCGGCGCAGCTGCGCGAGGCGATCGCCGGCGGCGACGACACCGATCGCTACCTCGTCGGCATCTATCACAGCCATCCCCGGACCGAACCGAAACCGTCTGAGTTCGATGTCGCGAATGCGCGCTGGCCGGAGCAGGTCTACGTGCTGACATCGCTTCGGTCCGAGCCGCCCGAGGTCTTCGCCTATCGGATCACGGAGGGCACGGCGCCGAAGATCCCGATCATCGAGAGCTAGGGCTGCGAGGCGATCTGCCAGGTGGCGGCGATCGCCGCGGCCTGCGCGAACGCGGCGTCGACGTCGGGCGGGTCGAAGAAGCGGAACTGAAGAGCGCTGCCGCTCCTTCGGATCGCGATCGCGAACTGCCGAAGGGCGATGTGCCGGCCCTCGTACGTCCCCTCGGCGCGGTCGTCGACCGCCACATTTCCGTTGATGCGCTCGACGGATCGTTCGCTGCGCGCGGCCGAGAACCCCAGGCGCTCGCCGCGAGCGATCGTGTCCGCGAACGAGTCCATCGTCGCGAGGTCCTCCGGGTGCGCGCTAGCGACGTTGAGCGTGGCCGTCGCTGTCTCGAAATGCGCGATCTCACCCGGGACACCGCGCACCGAGTACGCCCATTCCTCTGGAACGGTGAGGGTGCCGTTCGGAAGGTCGTAGCGCTTTCCCCGCGCCGGGTTCGCGCTCAGCGGCGAAGCGAGCTCTGGAGCGATCGCGTACGCGGTCATTCGCACCCTGGAGACCTGATCGCCGAGGACTATCGCGCCGCTTGCGAGCGCAAGCACGATCGCGAGAATCGCGACCGGCAACGGCAGGATCGCGCGCAGGTTGAGGGCGAGGCCCGCGAGGGCTCGCAGTCCGACGACCACCATGAGCACGCCGACTGGGATGAGCAGGATCGGCGCGAACACCGCGATCAGCGCGATGACAGGCGAGACGAGGAGTGGCGCGAACGCGAAGGCGACCGCGTTGAAGCACTGATCGAGCGTCAGATCCTTCTGGCGTGTCAACCGCGTGCCCAGGAAGACGACGAACGCGACGACGGCCACGCTGACCGCGAGACGTCCACCAAGCAGCAGCGACTCGAACATCAATCGCGAAATGAACGTCTCGGGCGATATGCCCTTCGCCGCGAGGACCAGGAGGTCGATCGTGAGCGAGAGGGCGATGCCCGCCCCCACGACGATCAGGACGCCGGCCAGGCCGAAGTGCTCGCGAGCCAGCGATCTCGCGAAGGAACGCGGGCGGACGATCGACCGAAGGACCTCCTCTCGGAACCAAGCAAGCTCCCCCATGGATTCCACGTGACGAGACTACGCAAAGCCGTCCCTGCGGTTCCGCAACAACGGCAACAAAAAAGCGACCCCCGTTTCCGGGGGTCGCCGTCGCTTTCGGCTACAGGCCTTAATAATCTGGCCTCGATGCGGGAGATCGTCTAAAAACCGATCTTCTCTCTGCGATCCACCGAAAGCGAACTCTCGGCAGTGCCCCCTTCCGTCGAGGGCGTCATCGATCGAGTTGAAGGACTCCGAGTCGTTTGTGAAGTCTGACCATGCGACCTCCGATTCGGCGTTCGCCGGTCTCGCTACCGCTCCGTGGGCCCGTGCGGAGCTTCTCCCTGTTCTACACCCTTCATGGAGGGCCGAGTCAAGTGGCACCAGAAATGGATGCCACCGCTTTCAGGTCGTCAGTGTCTAGCGCTTCTTGCGCAACAGGTCCCGTACCGATTGCGGCACCAGCCGAACGTCGGGCCACCATGCCTCATCCGCATCATCGCCGGCGGCGAGCGAGGCCTCGATCCCGAGCGAGATACCGCTCAGGAGGTCGCTCAGACGAACGATCTCCGGCGCGAAGCCGCCATCCGCCGCCGCGTTGTGATAGTTGACGTTCGGAAGCGCGATCCCGGTCGCTGTCCAGCCGAGTCGAACGAACGACGAAGCCTCACACGTGCCACCGACCAGCAGTGCCCGCTGCGTCGGGATGCCCCGCTCCGCCAGGCGCTCGCGCGCGACCCGCAGGTACCGCTCCGCCTCATTGCTGAACGTGTTGTGAAAGTCCCCGGCGCGGACGACGATGCCTCGGCCTGCTTCCGCGCCCGGCAGCGCCCGACTCGCCTCGACGGACACGACGTACGCGTCGCGCGGCAGGAGCGCGTCCTCGGCGGCGAGACGCGCGCCGTAGAGACCGGTCTCCTCCGCTCGCGTGAAAATCGCGTGGACGTCGTGCGGCGCTCGCTCGTCCCGGAGGCCCAGTAGGACGAGGACGATGAGGGCGCATCCGGCCAGGTCGTCGGCCGCACGCATGCGGATCTCGTCGCCCGCCACATCGGCCGCGGGTAGGTCGAGCATCGCGAATTGCCCCGCCGCGAGCGGTTTGTCCGCGCGGATCCGACAGACGGTCGTGGAGTTGTGCAGCGGTTCGACATCGTCGACCGGCTCGCTAAGCACCCCCGCGAACGACGCGCCACCCGCGTCGTCGTGAACGGTCACCGCGACGTCGGAGGGGAACACACGCTGACGGAATCCCCCCAATACGCGTGCTTTTCCGGTCCTGCCCGATGCTTCGATGATCTCGAACGCGGGGTGATCGGTATGCGCCGCGAAGACGAGCGCGCGCTTCGCCGCACCGGCCGACACGCGTGCATGAACCTGACTGAACGAGTCGGTTCGCGTCGGGATCCCGCCCCCTTCGAGCTCGGCGCGGATCGCGTCGAGCACCGCCCATTCGTGGTACGGCGCGGTCGGCGGCATCGCAATACGACGAAGGACCCCGAGGACGTCGTCGGGCTCGAGTGAGCGCGGCATCGCGGGCGAGGATATCGTCCACCACAGGTGCTATGGCTCTACGACACGCGGCGGCGCGGCACCTTTGCCCTACAGCGTCGAACCCGCGTCGCGACCATGTACGTCTGCGGCGTGACGCCCTACGACACCACCCACCTCGGCCACGCCCGAACCTTCGTCGTTTTCGACGTGCTCGCGCGGCTTCTCGAGGCCCGCGGGCAGCATGTGCGCTACGCCCAAAACGTCACCGACATCGACGAGTCGATCCTGCAGCGCGCCGCGCGGGACAAGGTGAGCTGGCGAGAGTTGGGGCGGCGCGAGGAGCGCGCCTTCCTGCGCGACATGAAAGCCCTGGATTGGCGCAAGCCCAACGCGATCCCGCATGCCACCCGCCGCGGGTTTGCCTACGAGACGGCCGGCGGTCTCTATTTCGACGTCGCGAAGTTTCCGCGGTTCGGGCAGCTGTCGCGCTTCTCGAAGGCGAAGATGAAGCGGATCCTCGCGTCCCAGGACGACGCGCGGCTCGACGATCCGAGCCGCCGCTCACCCATCGACTTCGCGCTCTGGCGCCGCGTGAGTGAGGGCCCGACGTGGCCAAGTCCGTTCGGCCGCGGCCGGCCCGGATGGCACCTCGAATGTTCCGCGATGTCGGACGAGCATCTTGGGTTTCCGATCGACATTCACGGCGGTGGCAGCGATCTCGTCTACCCGCACCACGAGTGCGAGATCGCGCAAAGCGAGGCAGCCCACGGCTTGCGGAAGCGATTCGTCGGCCACTGGCTGCATGTGGCGCCGATGAAGCTGGGTGGAGCGTCCAAGTCGGACGGCAACATGGTCTTCGTCCGCGACGCGCTGAAAAAGACCACGCCGCAGGCGCTCCGCTTGTACCTGCTCGACGTCCATTACCGGCGCTCCTTCGATCATGACGAGGAGCGCCTCGATCGTGCGCGCACGCGCGCGAGGGCGCTCGCCGAGTCACTCGGCCGCGGCAGGCTTGGGCCCATTGAAAACGACGCGTCCACCCAGGACGTTCTCGGAGCGCTCGACGATGACCTACACGCGGAGCGTGCGATCCGTGCGCTCGAGAAGCACGCGCGTCGCGATCTGGCCCCCGACAGCGTGGCGTCCCTCCGCACGATCGCGCGGAAGGTGCTCGGGGTCCTCTAGCCGGGTTACTTGTCTTGTGGTTGCGGCCCCGCCTCCGCCACCCAGTGTTCCGTCGTCGTCTGAAGCACGCGCGCCTGAGAGGCGAGGCTGTCGAGAGCGTCCATCGCTTGTCTGCTCTCGCCGCGTTCGACGGCTGCTCGCGCCGAGATGAGTCCGTCCACCATTCCGACGAGCGGGCGATTGAGCTTGGTCGAGAGCAAGGTCAGGAGTTCCTCGCGCATCTGCAGGCCGAACGACGCCTCTCGACGCGCTTGTTCGGCCGATGCCGCCTCACGGCGCGCGAGCTCTCGAGTTTTACGGAGGCGGACGGTGATCTCGACGATGAGGATCGCCTCGGCGAGGAGCGCGACGAGCGGAAAGATGTCGTCCGCCGGGACCCCGATCCCGGCTGGAGGCAGAAAGAGGATGTCGGCGCCGATCGCGGCGATTACGGCGGCCAGCAGGCCCGGCCCGCGACCGCCATACCACGCGGCGACGATGACGGCGGCCGGAAGAAGGATGAACGGATGATCCGCGCCGAGTCCGGCGAAGACGTACTTGATCGCGAGGGCGAGCGCGACGGCCCCCAGGGCAACCCCATAACCGACCAGAACGCGCAGATCACGATTCACGTCGATATCGCAGGATATGCCCGTGTCCGAAGAGCTCGTCCTGTGGCACGACTTCAACGTCGCTCTCGTCACGGCCGCGGCGGGTCTCCTCGGGCTTCTATTCGTCGCGCTGTCCATCCACATCCGCACGCTTACCGAGAAGCGCAACGCCGAGCTTCGCTCGGTGGCCCGGTCCATCTTTCTCGGCTACGTCGTCTCGCTCGGATTCGGATTCCTCGCATTGATGCCCCAGACGCTTTGGGCACTCGGACTCGAGCTGCTGGCTCTGGACGTCGCAGCCACCATTCCCTTCACGCTGGCTGCGCGAAGCGGCCTCCATGCGACCGGCGTGGGTTTTGATCGCCGCGTGACGATTGTGCAGTTCGTCGCCGGGTTCGGGCTGTTCGCACTCGCTATAGCCGGGTCCATCGGCGTCGCGATCGGCGAAACATCAGCGCTTTATGTTGTCGCCGGGATCGCGATCGTGGCTCTCCTCTGGGGTGTGTTCAATACCTGGGAGCTGATCTTCCGGATGCAGAGCGTCGGCAGCTAGCCGCGCGCCTATCCTTCATTGACGAGAGCCCGGCCCGGTCGCCTAGCGGTCTAGGGCGCTTCCCTTTCAAGGAAGAGGTCAGGGGTTCGAATCCCCTCCGGGCTACAGACCGTCGCCTAGCGGTCTAGGGCGCTTCCCTTTCAAGGAAGAGGTCAGGGGTTCGAATCCCCTCCGGGCTACAGACCGCGTCGTTATTGGTCGCTTACGCGATCCGTTTTCCGTACAGGGCGCTTCTCTGCTGTGAGGGCCCCTTCTCTGAAGGCCTCTTCTCTGCAAAGGCGGCTCGCGATGCCGTGAACGGCGACGGTGCTTTGCGGCGCTCCTCGAACGGTCTTGCCTTGCAGTACCGCTCGACCATCCGTCCTGTCGTCCATCCGCCTTCGACCTGCATATCGAACTTGGAACCTGAGCCGGAGCGATGAAAGTTGGTCGCCCACGTGTGCCGGAGCATATGTGCGCAGAGGTCGTGGATCGCTGTGCGCGTCTTGAGCCGCTCGAATAGCTTGCGGACCGCATTGCCGGTGAGAGGCTTGCCGTGACGGTCAGTGAAGAGTGGATCGGCGGCCTCGGCGGAGCCGAGGCGATGGTCCATCACGTATGCGTCGAGGGCTTTGAGCGTCTCGATCGGGATGGTGACGTCGCGAGGATGCACAGACTTGCTCGTGGCCGCTCGGATGTGCAGCCGGCGCTCGCCGGCGTCGACGTCGCCGAGGTGGAGGCTGGCGAGCTCCTCGCGACGGAGACCGCAGCCGAGCATCGTCCAGATGATCGCTGCATCGCGGGTCCCGAGCTCGCCTTCTCCGGCCCGTTCGATCAGGAGCCACATCTCCTTGTCTGTGAGGGCCCGACGAATCTCGTCTTTGACCTTCGGCATTCGTACGAGGCGGAGCGCGGACTCGCCGTCGTCGTGGTGAACGCGTCGCTCGGCGAGGAAACGCGCAAGTGAGCGGAGCGCCACCCAAGCGCTCCGCGCGCACTGGGCGGATGCGGTGGTCCGCCGGTGTGTGAGAAAGGCCTCGACCGTTCCTGGCTCGAGGTCCGCGAGCTCTGCAGCCCGCCCGAGCCGCTCCTGAGTCCATCTCGCGAAGGTTTCGATCGCGAGGCTGTAGTTAGCAACCGTGGCCGAAGAGAGATCGTGGCGATGCACGAGAAAGCTCTCGATCGTTTCAAGAAGGGGCGTGTGCTCGTCACGCATCTCCGCCCACCGAAGAGGTCGCTGTTGTGTTGTTAAGGTTCGTTCGCCGGTCACGCTGTTCCTTCCCGGCGGGCAGCAGGCCGTCAGGAAGTCTACGGATTGCTGGCGACGGAGGCGCCGCGAAACGAGACATCACGACCATCTGCGACCGGACCTTGCCGATGAGTTGACGAATATCGCGCGGGAACGTGTGTCGATCGCGCTATGTAGCCGTTGTCTTCGCACAACAGTGAAATGGCGAAATCATTCGATTAAGTGGAGAACCGCACGGTGACTACTCCACCGACGGTGTTCTCATCGGGTGTTCTCCAGCTGTTCTCCCGAGAGAGCAGTCGAAGGTAATGCGCATCGAGGTTTGGGCTACGTCGGCGAGCGGAGAACTCGCTTGACGCGTTTTGACATCGGTTATTGAGTCGGACCCGGGTTCGGACCGATTGACCAAACGAAGAACTTGCCGCTCACGCAATCAAGCACACCTTTGGATTGGAGTTGCGTCCCGCTACGGTCTAAGACGAACGAGAAGTTCCCTTCGCCTCCTCCGACAAAGTGGACTTGGAGGCCGACAAGCGTGAGCCGATCGCCATCCGCGTGGCGCTGCCTCAGGTACGTCTCTAAGGTCGACCGATCAAAGGCAGACGGGCTCTGGCGAAGCGGTCGCTCTGAGTACCACTCGAAGCGCGGCGCGGGCGCGAAGAATCGATCCGCAAGACCAAGTTGTCCCGCGTTGTATCCATCGATGAACTCGGAGACCAAGGGCCGGATTTGCTGAGCGCAGACGTCACTACCCGTCGGCGACGGCGGCTGGGACGGCGAAACGGGAGGCTCCATGACGCCGGGCGGGCTAGTGCACACGGAAGCTACGAGCGCCACCGTGCTCACTGCCGCGACGCGCCAACTAGATCGGCGCCCCATGACCACATTATCCGTGCGCATTTCGACCCTTGACCGCTTCGGCGCCTGCAAAACCGCAGCGAATCGAACTGGAGAAGAGAGGTCAGCCTGGCGCTCCGTGATGAAGAAAGTGGGTACGTGACTCGGTACAGAGGCGGGAGTCAACAGGCTGGAACGTCACACAGTCAACGGAGATTCGCGAGCGGCACCTGATCGATTGCGGTAGACGGTCGGCCGGAGGGATCGGAACGAAGGGCCAACGGGCGTTGTAGAACGTAGGTGAAGGCTTTGAGGACTATCAGGCGCGCGGCCACGCGAACGGGACTCCTGGCCGCTTTCGTCTTCATGGTCGCCTGCGCAAGCCAATCCGGCACGCCGAGTGCGACGCAGGCCCTAGGCACCCCGTCTCCGCCAGGCCCTTGCCAGCCAACAGAGCGACAGGCATTCCCGGGCGGCTTGCCGGGCCATCCCACCACAGCTCTTGTCGCCGGGAATCTCGCGTATCTCGGTAACTCGACCTGGCGGGTATCAACGGACGAGAAAGGGCCGTGGCTGTGGCGGACAGAACCGCACTCGCAGAGGTTGTCGCTCCGGGCAGAGCGGATCGATGTCACGCGTGCTGCGATCACGTTCGACCTCGGACCGCCACAGGAGAGTCCGGACGGCTCGCGCTTCCCACCGGAATGGGGCGGGAACCTTCTGTACGGCGGTTACGTCGGCCTCGGTGGCCCGAAACTGCCAGAGCCTGGTTGCTGGCGGCTGTCCGTTGTTGCGGGATCGACGGCCGATGCGATCGTTGTCGAGGTTGTTCCTAAGAGTTAGCGCTCGAGCTGACAATTGACCGCGCGGGCGGACCCTAGACTGAGTTGTCGACCTGCCGGGTGGCTCGAGATACCGGGACGCATGCCGCTAGGCTTACGCCGCGCGGCCAGCGGATAGAGATCGCTCGGGAGGAGGTGACGCGGCCATGAGCAGACGTACCGCTGAGCGCTCCAATGCTCCGACTGTCCTTGGGGTGGGCCTCTACACCATTCCAGAGGCTGCCCAGCTCCTGGATCGGCACTTCAACACGGTTCGATCATGGGTGCAGAAGGGCCTCGCGCCCGCGCCGGTGCACCGGGCTTTCGGGGAAACCACGATCTTGTCGTTCTACGACCTCATAAGCCTCATGGTCGTGCGGCGTCTTCGTGACGAGGGCGTCGAATTGCACAGCATTCGTGCGGCGGAGGAGTACCTGCGGATTGAGTGGCGCTTCCCGCGGCCTTTCGCAACCGAGCACATTCTCACCGACGGGCAAGGCGTCTTCGTCGCACTCGAGAAGGGTGGTTACACCTCTGCGGATCGCCACGGCCAGGAGGCGCTCGCCGCGGTCATTCGCGACCTCCTGCACGACGTGACCTACGACGCGCATACCCGCCTCGCGGATTGCTGGAGGCCTCGGGGCGAGATCAGCCTGCGGCCCGACATCCAGTTTGGGCAGCCGTGCATCGTCGGCACGCGGCTTACGACCAGCACAAGCGGCCTGAGCGCACCGCGGTTCCTCTTCGATGAAGGTCTGACCGGACCGGGACGCGCCCTCCGGCAGGTTCTCGCCGGTCAGGTCGCGGTCAGCGTCGATGTCCCTGGCCTCGGTGCGGGAGTGTCGGACGCGGATCTAATCAAATGGTGCTCCGCCCATCGCTATGTGTTCGTGACGAAGGATTGGCGGAGCTCATACGAGCCCTACTTGACGAAGCAATTGAAGGAACTTGGCGTGAGCGCGGCCTGGATCCGTCATTCGAAGGGAACGAATCTCGCATCCCTCGACCTCCTCTACGTCGCGGTGCGCGACATTCGCAAGATGATGGCGACGCTGAGTCTCGCAAAGGAACCCGTGTACTTGGAGTGCAGGCTCGGTGTTGCAGCGCGGCTAATCAAAGTCCCCACTCCGCTCCCCAGGCGTGGGAAGAAGCGCCGCAAGTGAGGCAGCGTTCTTCTGGGTCGTCAGACCGGTTGGACGGATGAGATGCCCCGCGACCTTACCGATGACGAGAATGCGGTCTTGATGCGAATGATCCAGCTCGCGCCAGCCGATCAACGCGCAGCGCTTCGCCTGCATCTGACGCGAGCCAAAGCGCCGCCGTCCGAGGCGTCCTTCCGCAGCACTTTCCTGAACTCGGATCTATTTCACGTACGGTTGCTCCTGCATCGTCCCCAGTAGCTCAGTCTGCCGCCCTAGCCTTAGAAGAATGGCCAGCCTGCGGCCGCAACTGTTTCGCGCACTTGCGCTTGCCGCCTCGCTCTCGGTTCTGACAGCCGAACCTATTGCGGCAATGACCTGCGCGCAACCGGACCCGTGGTTCCTCACAACGATCTCGCTCTCAGGGACACCCTCGTTGCCCCAGGGCGTGTTCGTGCGTGTCGCGCCACGCCGGCTTGCACCCACCGCGAACGAGCCTCCGTGGGACAACTCGGTGCTGAACTGGCTTGAGCTCGAAAACACGACCTCGCGGCCGCTCTAGTTGGCCGGACGAGGATCTCGGCGACGTGCCGGCTGGATTGCGGACGAGCATCAAATTGCAGAACTCGACCTGGTACTCGTGGCCGACGAACTGCGCAGTCATCAGGTGTCAGACCATCGAGTGGAACCCGGCCAGCACCAAACTGATGATCCGCGACGGAACCTTCGGCCTCTCATCAGGATTTCAGGACCACATCACGCGCAAGAAGAGCCGACCCGCGGACGTCGCGGTTCCACAACCGCAGTCCGGCGCACTGACGCTCTCATACGACGGGCACGCGTTGACCGTGCCGTTCTTGATTACCTATGAGTTGAATCGCAACTACGACTCCGCAAACGGAACAGAGAATTGCGGCAGTGGTTTGGTTGTGATCGCGGGAGTGCTGCTTCTGCTCATCAGCGCGGGTATCGCCTTGCCTGTCCTGGTCCTAGCTCGCTTGATCTCGAGATGGTCCCGCCGCGGCCGGTCATAAGGCGGCCTGCTGTCCGCCCTTTGTAGTAGGCCGCTTCTCTGACGCGCGTTGCGGCTCGAAAGCGGTTTCAGTCCGTGCTTGAATAATTCGCTAGGCCGCTTCTCTCGACCCCTTCCCTTTCAAGGAAGAGGTCAGGGGTTCGAATCCCCTCCGGGCTACACGACCGCATGCGAACCCGCGGCCGCGGCTCAGTCTCAGCTCACCGCTTTCTT
>CAJDUK010000109.1_pt1 | contig 10961 bp, 12 predicted proteins | sample 7390591 | NCBI WGS metagenome assembly CAJDUK01 (sample SAMEA7055672, study PRJEB34461) | soil metagenome | biome: terrestrial ecosystem; feature: Peninsula; material: soil | place: Antarctica | collected 2016
CCCAGGCGGACAAGATCCGCGAGATCCGCACCCAGCTTCCGGGGCTCAAAACTGTCATCGGCTTCGACGAGATTCCCGGTTTGACCAACATGTCGATCGCCGAGCTGGAGAAGCGCGGCGGCGACGGAGAGACGAGCCTCGCGATCGCGACCTACCGCGAAGATGCCCTCACGGTGAAGCCGGACGATTTGGCGACCATCATCTACACGTCGGGCACAACGGGCGAGCCCAAGGGCGTGATGCTGACGCACGACAACATCTATTCCAACGTCGCAGCCTCGATGAAGGCGATTCCCTTCGAAGGGAACGACGTCGGACTCAGCTTTCTTCCTCTCTCACACATCTTCGAGCGGATGGCCGGACACTACATGATGTTCGCCACTGGGACGTCGATCGCATACGCCGAGTCGATCGACACGGTGCCGGCGAACATGCAGGAAGTTCGACCGACGCTCGTTCTCTCCGTTCCGCGGCTCTACGAGAAGATGTACGCGCGCGTTCTCGAGTCGGCGCTCACGGGCGGCTTCCTGAAAAAGAAGATCTTTTTCTGGGCCCGCGGCGTGGCGGAGCGGTGGGCCAATGAGAAGCTCGCGGGCAGAGAGCCCGGCTGGATGTTGGGAAAGCAATACGGAATCGCGCAGAAGCTCGTCTTCTCCAAGCTCAAGACACGGACAGGGGGACGTCTTCGGTACTTCGTATCCGGCGGCGCGCCACTGGCGCCGGAGATCAACAAGTTCTTCTACGCCGCTGGGCTTGAGATTCTCGAAGGATACGGGCTCACCGAAACGTCGCCCGTCATCGCCGTGAACACACCCGAGAACTTCCGCATCGGAACTGTCGGCAAGGCGATCGATGGAGTCGAGATCAAGATCGCCCCCGACGGAGAGATCCTGACGCGCGGACCTCACGTCATGAAAGGCTATTACAACAAGCCAGACGCGACGCGCGAAGCGATCGACCCGGACGGCTGGTTCCACACCGGCGACATCGGCGAGCTCCGCGATGGCTTTCTGGCGATTACCGATCGCAAGAAGGACATCATCGTCACCGCCGGAGGTAAGAACATCGCGCCCCAGCCGCTGGAAAACAAAGTCAAGACCAACAAGTACGTTGCGCAGGCCGTCATGCTCGGCGACAAGCGCAAGTTTCCGTCAATGTTGATCGTGCCCAACTTCGAGCAGCTGGAGAGGTGGGCCAAGAACCGGAACATCATCTGGACCGATCGCGCGCAGCTCCTGCGGATGCCAACGATCCTGGCGAAGATGGAGAAGGAAGTGAACAAGGAGCTCGCCGGCGCCGCGCATTTCGAGGTGCCGAAAAAGATCGGCTTGATCGAGCACGACTTCTCGATCGAGAAGGGCGAGCTGACGCCGACACAAAAGGTCAAGCGCCGCGCAATCGACAAGAACTACAAGCCTTCTGGGCGACCCAGTAGGTGTCGTCGTGAGCAAGCACCGCCAATTCAGCCGGCGGCGGAATCACGGTGGGGCCTACGACTCGCCCTCCCGGACGAACCGCCTTCACCGCGGATTCGACGATCTTCGCTGGAAACCAAGCGTCGAGCGCAACGCCGAGGAGTGATCCTGGCGCTACCGGGATCTCTGATCCAACGTGAAGAAGTCCCACAGTCTGTGATTCCTTCACCTCTGCCGGCGCGTTGAGCGCCAGCACCCGGACTTCCGCCATCTCGCTGAGCTCCTGCGCGGCATGTGCCCAGACACCGCCGAGCGCGATCGTCGCGCCGGGCTCAGTCGCCTCGAGGTAGGCGCCGGCACGCGTTGCAAGCTCTTCTCTACTGTGGCTCGCGGCGGCGCGTTCCGCCTCGCATGACGGCAACGAGGTACCCGCGCTGAAGTCGGCGATTCCTTCGCGAATCGGGTATTGGGCGGAGCAGGCCGGGCACCCGAGGTTACCCTCGACGACGAATCTGTTGGAAACGGTCTTGAACGACGCGACGAGCCAGGTATCCTCGTGCGCGTTGATGCAGCGGAGCAGGTCGATCAGCTCGATGAACATGGTGCGCTCTACATCCGGACGTCGATGGGCATGATGACTCCCGCCGATCTAGTTGTGTGAAAGTCGCAGCTCGTCGACGTTCACTCTCTCCGGTTGGGTGAGTGCGAATATCACGGCTGCGACGACGTCGACAGGGCTCAGCATCGGGCGCGTCGTGTGGGGCTTGCCACTGGGGTCGGTGACCGTCACCGAATTCCAGATCTCGGTGTCGGTCGATGCGGGCGAGATCAGGGACGCCCGTACCCCGGTTCCGCGCAGCTCGGCGCGCAACACTTCGTGGACCGCGCGCAACCCGAACTTGGCGGCAGAGTAGGCAGCGTTTCCCGTGAAGATGGTTCTGTCCGCAATGGAGCCGATCGTCACGATGTGTCCGCTCTTTCGCTCTTTCATGGCCCACAGAAACGCCCGGGCAAACAGAAAGGGTCCGACGAGGTTGGTGTTGATCGTGTCGACGAAGAACTCGGTCTTCGTCTCCTCGACGATCGAGACGCCGAAGATTCCGGCGTTGTTGACGAGGATGTCGGGGGCGCCGCGAAGTTCCGTCTCAATTCGCTTCGCTGCCTTTTCCACACTCTTTGGGTCGGACACGTCGCACGCGAGGGGAATCGATCCCTTCAACCGCTTCGCGACTTCCTTGAGCTTGGCTTCGTTGCGCGCGATCAGGACGACCCGCACGCCTTTGTCAGCGAGAGCCGATGCGATTCCCGCGCCGATTCCGCGGGAAGCGCCCGTTACGACTGCGGTGCGACCGCTAAGCGAAGTGGTCAAGCAGATCCATTGTGCGCGAGGCGGAGGAACTCGTCGCGCGTCTTGGGATCTTCGCGGAACGCTCCGCTCAACGACGAAGTGATCGTCTTGCAGTTCTGTTTCTGCACCCCGCGCATCATCATGCAGAGGTGATAGGCCTCGATCACGACGCCGACGCCGGTGGGGTTCAACACACGACACAGACCCTCAGCTATCTGCTCCGTCAGCCGCTCCTGCACCTGCAGACGCCGGGCGTACACGTCGACAATGCGTGGAATTTTGGAGAGCCCGACAATCTTCCCATTCGGGATATACGCCACGTGAGCCTTGCCGAAGAATGGCAGCATGTGGTGCTCGCACAGGGAGTAGAGCTCGATGTCCCGCACCATGATCATGTTGTCGTGGGCTTCCTTGAAGATGCCCTTGCCGACGACCTCTTCCGCGCTCGAGCTATAGCCCTGGGTCAGAAACTTCATGGAGTTGGCGACGCGCGACGGGGTCTTGAGCAGGCCTTCGCGCTTCATGTCCTCGCCGATCAGCTCCAGCTCGCGCCGAATCAGGTCCTCGAACTCCTTATTTTCCGGTGTATTCGACATAGTTGTTTTCGGTCTCCCACAGCACGAGCTTGGCAAGCTTACCAGGCGTGACCTGAGGGGCCAGTATTTTCCAGAACGCGATGATGATGTTCTCGGAAGTCGGGATGACATCCTTCATGAAAGGGACGTCGAGGTTGAAGTTCTTGTGGTCCACGATGTCGACGATCTCCCGCTCGACCACCTTCTTGAGCTGCGAGAGATCGCACACGTACCCGGTCTTTGGATCGATCGCCCCGTCCACCGAGACATCGAGCGTATAGTTGTGCCCGTGCCAGTTCGGGTTGTTGCACTTCCCGAACAGCCTCGCGTTCTCAGCCTCGGAAAGCTGCGGATTGTGAACGCGGTGGGCGGCGTTGAACCGGACTCGGCGGGTGACTGTTACGCGCGACATGTTTAGGGTAAGATACCGCACCGGAGTTCGGAGTGCTCTTTTCATCAAAAGAGCGCCCTGCGGGGGCGGAGTTTTCGTAAAACAAAAAGCTCCGCCGGTTGACCGACGGAGCTTACAAAAAATGGGACGGAGAGGTTTTTTGAAGCCCGGTCGAATTTTTGAGGCCCTCACCACGCCTTCCGTCTTCCCCGCACTGGGGCATGACGTCAGCAAAGTTTATTGGACCCACTCGAAGGACTTGTTGGCTCAAAAAGTGAGTTCTCCGCCCCAACGATGATGCAAGAGAATTCTGTTGGTGCAGGTGCATAAAAGACTATTTGAACTTACCGGTCGTCACATTCAAGGTCAACGATACTTCCCATGGATTTAGGCATAATCGCAGCGATCGCAATGCTCGTCGTGTGGGCAATCGTCACGTTCACTACGACGGCCCCTGGATGGATCCATCTCCTGCTCACAATGGGGATGTTTCTGCTCATCTATCGCATTGTCGTTCGAGGAACTCGCGGCGTGGACCGCGGCCGTAAGGATTGATGCGCAACCGCGGGTCGTACTCTTACGGGAGCGAAGGACCCGCTACCGCCGTCGCCGAACAGCCCCAACCCCTTTCGGCGGATAAGAAGAAACCCGTTCTGGTAACGGGTGCGGCCGGACTCGTCGGCATCCATGCGTGCCGAGAGTTGTCGAAACATGGCTGGCAGATAAGGGCGCTGATCAGGGATCCGGCCCGGGCGGCGATGGCACTGGGCCAGCTGCCCGTGGAGTTTCGCGTCGGAGATGTTCGCGATGCGACGTCGCTGCGCAATTCGCTCAACGGCTGCGGCGCGGTGGTGCACCTCGCCGCGATCGCGGTCGAGAAAAAGGGCGAGAGCTACGCCGACTCCAATACTGCCGCGACCGAGCGTCTGATCTCCGCCGCCAGAGCGGAGAGCGTGCACAGATTGATCTTCATGTCCCAGAATGGCGCGGACAGCCGCTCGCCGTATCCGTTTCTACACAGCAAGGGAGTCGCGCAGAATTCCGTCAAGACAAGCGGACTCGGCTGGACCATCCTTCGACCATCTGTGATTTTCGGGCCGGAGGATCAGTTCGTGAACGTGCTCGGCCGCTTGATTCGGCTGACGCCCAAGATTTTTCCTCTCCCTGGCGGAGGCGCGGCGCGTTTTCAGCCGATTGCGGTGGACGACGTCGCGCGGGTGATCCGCATGTCGCTCGAGAAAAAGGAGACGGTCAATCAGACGTACGAGCTGGGCGGCGCCATTCCGCTCACGCTGCGGCAGATGACGGAGCGCATTCTCACGGCGATGGGCACGACCAGGAGGCTCGTACCCGTGCCCGTGAAGCTACTGAGGCCGATCGTCGCACTCGCCCAACGGCTCTTGCCCAATCCACCGGTGACGTCGAGCCTGCTGGATCTCCTCGCGCTGGACAACACAGTGGCGAACAACGCGCTCACCGAATATTTCAAGATCGTGCCGATTCCCTTCGCGGCCGACGAGCTTCAGTATCTCAGGCGCATCACGGCGAGGAACGCGCTCAGGTCGTTGTTCGAGCGTCCGTAGTTGATTCCCGTCATCGCCGTTTCCAACCTCGGCAAGCGGTATGGCCGCACCGTGGCGGTGGACGACGTCTCGCTCGAAGTGTTCGAGGGCGAGATCTTCGGATTGATAGGTCCGAACGGCGCCGGAAAGACGACCACGATGGAATGTGTTCAGGGCAACCGTGTCCCCGACAAGGGAAAGATCTCGGTGCTCGGCCTCGATCCACAACGCAATGCAAACGAGCTCCGGCAGCGGATTGGAGTGCAGCACCAGGAAGCGCACCTTCAAAAGCGGATCAAGGTCTGGGAGGCGGTTGACCTGTGGCGGTCGCTTTACACGAAGGTCGTGGACACTGATGCACTCCTTGCCCGGCTCGGGCTCGAAGCCAAGCGCAACGCCTGGTTCATGACGCTCTCGGGCGGCCAGAAGCAGCGACTCTTCATCGCGCTGGCGCTCATTCATGAGCCAGAGGTGGTTTTCCTCGACGAGCTCACGACCGGGCTCGACCCGCAAGCGCGCCGCGCGATCTGGGGCCTGGTGACGGGCATCAGAGACCGAGGCACGACGGTATTCCTCACGACGCACCTGATGGAGGAGGCCGAACGCCTCTGCGACCGCGTAGCCATCATCGAGCACGGACGCCTCATCGAGGTAGGCACGCCCGAAGAGCTGGTACGGAAGCACTCTCCCGAGCGGACAGTGGTGTTCACGAGCGACGACGCGAACGTCGCTGAGCGAATGCAGGGGTTGGGCACGGTCGAACGCGCCGAGGGAAATGGGGCGACGTATACGATTCGCGGGACGGGCGACGACTTCGTGACCGAAGTGATCAACATCATCGCGAGAGAGGGTATTCGCGTGCGCGGCTTCCGCACCGAGATCCCGACACTCGAGGATGTGTTTCTGAAGCTCACCGGCCACGCGATCAGGGACTGACGATGCGACCTCGGTTTCTGCGTGGCTTCTGGAAGCTTACCTGGGTCGAGACGAAGATCTTCACCCGCGAACCGATGGGGTTCGTCGCGACGCTCGTGATGCCGTTGGTGGTGTTCATCGTGCTGGGTCGCGCGCTCGGCGTCGGTAAGCGCGTGCCAGCGTCGGGACTCGACATTCCCTTCAATCCAGCGATCCTCGCGGCGGTGTTGATCGCGATCAGCGCCGTGCAATCGCTCGTAGCGATCATCTCGATCTACAGGGAAGGCGGCATCCTCAAGCGTCTCCGCGCCACGCCGCTCTCGCCAGTGACGATCCTCGGAGCTCACGTCGTGGTGAAGCTCTTGTTCACGGTGATCAGCCTCACCCTGCTCCTGCTCGCTGGCCGGCGGCTTTTTCCGGGCGTGATGCAGGTGAACGTGTTCAGCTTCACCGCGGCCGTACTCCTCAGCACCCTCAGCATTCTCTCGCTCGGCTTCGTGATCGCGAGCGTGGTGCCGACGGCGCGATTCGCGCAGCCGATAAGCGGGGCGGTGGTCTACCCGATGCTGGCCTTGTCCGGATTGTTCTTCCCGGTGGACCGGCTGCCGCGTGCGTTCGAGGCGGTCGCGTACCTGCTTCCGACCACACACGCCGTGGCTCTTCTCCAGGGCGTGTGGGCCGGATCAGGGTGGGGCGCGCACTGGGTGAACGTCGCGGCGCTGCTCGTGCTTTTCGCGGTGTACACGGCACTCTCGACGAAAGTCTTTCGCTGGGAGTGATTTTCGCCAGGGTCGTGTCACAAACGTCCCAACGGTCGAACACGAATCGCCGCTCCAAACGCGCCCGCCGCCAGGGCCAGGCTTGCGGCCCCAATCACGACCAGACGGAATCCCGACACGAACGCCTCGTCAATGGAGCGCTGAACCGTGGCTCGTTGTCCGGGCTCGATGGCCACATTCTGCAGCTCGGCGCCGGCCATCTTCGGGAGCTCTTTACCAATCTCAGCGCGCACAGCGGGCGGGAGAGCGAGTCGGTCGAGGCGTGGTCCGACCTCCGCGTCGAATCTGCTGGACAACAGAACGCCGAACACCGCGATGGTGAGGAGACCGGCGACACGAGCGACTGTATTGTTGATGCCTGACGCGACTCCCGCGCGGTGAGTCTCTACGGCACCCATGACCGTCGTGGTCAACGGCGCCACGGTGATGGTCATTCCGAACCCGAGCAAGCAAACTGCTGGGAACACGGAGGACCAATAGGAGCCAGCCGTTCCGCCACGCGCGAACAAGCCGATGCCGATCGCCGAGATGACGGGCCCGATCGTGAGCGGAAGCCTTGGTCCGATCCGCGCCACGAGTCCGCCTGCCCATCGCGACAGGGTGAACATGATTATCGCAAACGGAACGAGCGCCGCACCGGCTGCAGTAGCAAGGTTCGCGAGTGGAAGAGATCCAGCGGCATCATGGGATTCCTTGCTCGGCGCTCCACGAATATGAGTAGCGCGAGACACACCGCACCGAGAGCCAGCGAGCCGATTACGAGCGGATTCCCCGGACCTAGAGGCGGCCATTCCAGCAAGCCGAACACAACACCGCCAAGTCCGACGACGCCGAGGAGCGCGCCTTGCCAGTCTATTCGCGCGGTGCGCGATTCATCGCGGCTCTCGTCCATGAAGATGAGTGACAACGCCACGACGATTCCCGCCAGCGGAACGTTCACGAAGAAGGCGGCGCGCCAGCTCACATGCTCGATCAGCCAACCGCCTATGACGGGTCCGATTGCAGTGGTGATTGCGCTGAACCCCGACCACGTCCCGATCGCCCGCCCACGGTCGGCATCGCTGAACGTCGCACTGATGATCGCGAGGCTTCCGGGGACCAGGAACGCCGCGCCTATCCCTTGCAGCCCCCGAGCAATTATGAGCATCCGTGGAGATGTCGCGACGCCGCAGAGGATCGAAGCCGCCGTGAAAGACACGACGCCGAAGAGGAATACGCGCTTGCGGCCAAGCTGATCGCCCATGGCGCCGCCGACGAGTATCAGCGCTCCCAGAAAGAGAGCGTATGCCTCGACCACCCACTGGACGTCCGTGATCGTGGCGTGGAGGTCGGCCTGGAGCGCTGGCAACGCGACATTCACGACGGTCCCGTCGATGAACGTCATGCTCGACGCGAGAATCGTTGCTACCAGAGTCCAACGGCTTGATTTGGACGCTCCTAGAGTTCCCCGCGATCGAACATGTTAGCGCTGTTTATCTCGGCCACAGCCATCCGAAAGTTCCCGCCGTCAGCAGCCCATAGATCAACCCATCTATCGTGGCCTTGGCCGTGATGCTCCACGAGCGGCGGTACCAGATCGACATCTGCCATAGCGCAACCGAGTATCCAATGAACGCCGTGGCTCCAACGAAGCGGAAGACGGCAAGGTAAGGCGAGCCCGGGGGAAGCGCGCGTCCCGCGACGTAGGCTGCAAATACGCTCACTACCAGCGCGTACACGAACCATTGAATGAGATTCCTCTTCATCGACCACGGACCGTTGGGCAGAACGGTGACGATGATGTTAGGCCCCTGGTTCACCTTGTCGGCGAACTCCGGGGAGCGAAGATCTGCTCTGCTCGCCGGCCGAGGAACCATGTAATCGCCAGGCGGAATTGCCAACGGCCGGAGAGCACTCCTCACCTGGTCCTCATTTGGCATTCGGGGATAGTCGTTCTTGTGCCATGGGGAGGCCATGTGAATGATCGAGCTCACCACGAAAACGATGACCGCGGACAGCAGAATCGGAAGCCACAGCGCGAGTATTCCTACCATGCAACCTCCTGTATGAAATGACGACCGAGCATTTTACAGCTCACGTTTCTTCATCTGCCCAACCGCGTAGTCCACAGCTCTGGCGGTGAGGGCCATGTAGGTAATGCTCGGATTCTGGTTCGCCGTCGACGTCATGCATGCGCCGTCGGTCATGAACACGTTCGACACATCCCACATCTGGTTGTGGGAGTTCAACACCGAATACCAGTCTCGTGAATCACCAGACCAGGCGGGTTGTTCTCCTTGTACGTCCTGATGTTGGTCGCGCCCATCGCTTCCAGCATCTCGGTGGCCGTGACGACCATGTCCTCCTGCATCTTCAGCTCGTTGTCGCTGTAGGCGCAGTGCACCCGTAGCGCCGGAATTCCCCATGCGTCGACGAGATTCGGATCGATCTCGATGTAGTTCTCGTGACGCGGAAGCATCTCGCCAAATCCGCCGAAATCCATCTCCCACGGCCCGAGATCACCGATCAGAGACTTCTTGAAAGCGGCGCCAAAGCCCGGCATCTCCGAGCCGCGCTGCCAACCCGGTCGCTCGGCGCGCCCCTCGAAGCCGTAGCCACGCAAAAACTCGGGATGCTTCGTCTTCACGTTGCGGAAGCGAGGAACGTAAATCGCATCGGGGCGTCTCCCCACTTCCTTGCGATCCTTCGCCCACGGAAGTGTGCCCGTCGCGCCGCCATCCATGATGTGATCCATCAGGTTGTGCCCGAGCTCTCCACTCGAGTTGCCCAACCCCGTCGGAAACTCGGCCGTCGCGGAGTTGAGGAGAATGCGGGTGGATTCCAGCGCTGAAGCGCAGAGAAAAATCACCTTGGCGTTGACGTCGAACATCTCCTTGGTGTTGCCGTCCACGACTCTCACGCCTGTGGCTTTCTTCGTCCGCGGGTCGTAGATGACGCTGTGCACGACACTGAAGGGCCGCAGCGTCAGATTCCCCGTCTTCTTCGCCGCCGGCAGCGTCGCGTTGATGCTGCTGAAATACGAGAGGGTCACGCAGCCGCGGTGGCAAGTGCCGCACAGATGACACTTCTGCCGGCCAAGATGATCCTCTGTCAGCACGGCAAGGCGCGCGTTGGTGATCAGGCGCTCTCCACCAAATTTCGTCAACAGGATGTCGCGCCCTTTCTGCTCCGCTGCATTCAGCGGCCACGGCTTCATGAATTCGCCATCGGGCAGGTGCGCGAGACCCTCGCGACGCCCCTGGATGCCGACGAACTTCTCGACGTAGCTCCACCACGGGGCCATGTCCTTGTACCGGAGCGGCCAGTCGACGCCAAATCCTTCCTTCGCATTCGCTTCGAAATCGAGGTCGCTCCAGCGGTACACGCAACGGCCCCACATGATCGACCGGCCCCCGACTTGCCGGCCGCGTATCCAGGAAAAGGGCTTGTCCGCCGGATACGAGTATGGATTGTCGAGATCGTTGACGAAAAACTTGCCCGCGTATTCGTTGCAAGCGCCGCACTGCCGCTGGATCGGCTGATAGCGCTCGAGCCGCTTGCGGTCGCCCATTCCTCTGTACCGCTTGTCGTACGGCGGAACGTGCTCGACGTAGTCCACTGCTGGATCGATCGGGCGGCCCGCCTCGAGAACTATCGTCCGAAGCCCGTGTTCGGTCAGCTCCTTCGCTGCCCAGCCGCCGGAAATCCCCGATCCGACCACGATCGCATCGTAAGTCAGCGGCGGCATTTTGTCAGACGGCCGGAGTAAATGGCACGTTACCGTCGTAGCCGTTGAAGAACATTCGCGTCTTCAGAATGTCCTGCTGCACCACACGGGAAGTGAAATAACCGTAGACGGTGAGCGCCTTGAGCCGCACGACCGCGTGCCCCGCGCCGGTCTTATCGGTGCGCTTGACGTCGAGCGTTGTGAACAGCTCCAGTCTGCCCGCCGGCAGCATGTCGACGAAGCGAGGCGTACCAAGCGCGGCAGAGTGCG
>CAJDUK010000038.1_pt1 | contig 10926 bp, 9 predicted proteins | sample 7390591 | NCBI WGS metagenome assembly CAJDUK01 (sample SAMEA7055672, study PRJEB34461) | soil metagenome | biome: terrestrial ecosystem; feature: Peninsula; material: soil | place: Antarctica | collected 2016
CGTGTGTCCCGGCGGTCGGCTCTTTGTCCGCCATCACATAGAGAAGAAGCCCGATTGGCCCCATGTAGAGAGTCACGAGCACGAACCCCCACTTCATGACGGGCGCTTCCGGATTGTTCCGAAACTGATCGTAGGCGACGTAAAGCGCGGATAAAAGCGCGATAGCCAGCCACGCGTAGACCACGAAGTCGATCGGCTGCAGAATCATTTTTGTCTCTGGTTGAAAGTGGAGTCGCGCCGACAGCAGCGCAGCCTTGGCTGCTCCGGGAGTCTAGTCGCGGTGACTTCCGCCTCAACCGGCGCTTGCAGCTTGTTCGACTACGAGTTTCCCTCGCATCATGTTCATCCCGCAAGTGAACGTGAACTCCCCGGCCTTCTCCGGCATGAGCTCGATCGTCGTGGTCTGAAACGCGGGCAGGTGGCGCGCGATTCCAAAATCTCCGAACACTATCTCTTCGCTGCAGGAAGCAGTTTCATCGCGATAAAAATCGAGCTTCACCGGCGCTCCTTGTCTGACAACGATGACATCGGGAGAGTAGCCGCCTTTCACGATTACTCTCACCTCTTGAACGCCACCATCCGCGACCTGTGCGCTCACGCTTTTTTTCGGGCCGAAGAAGTACCACAGTATCAGCGCACTGAGCGCTATGCCGGACACGAGTACTGTTGTCTCGGGCACATCCATCTCAGACGGCCTTCGATGATGCGGTCGCCGCGTTGAAACGCCGCAGCCGCAAGCTGTTGGTCACGACAGAGACGCTCGAGAAGGACATCGCCGCGCTCGCCAGGATGGGCGACATGAGCCAGCCCGTCAACGGATAAAGGAGTCCCGCCGCAATCGGAATTCCGATGACGTTATAGATGAAAGCCCAGAAAAGATTCTGCTTTATCGTACGCATCGTCGCCGTGGAGAGCCGAATCGCGGTTACAACCCCTCTCAGATCGCCCCTCAGCAGCGTGATGTCGGATGCGGCGATGGCAACGTCGGTTCCGGTACCCATCGCGATTCCAACATCAGCCTGAGCAAGCGCTACGCTGTCGTTGATTCCGTCGCCAACCATGCCGACGATCGTTCTCCCATGCTGGAGGGTCTTGACCTCGCGCGCCTTGTCTTCGGGCAGGATCTCAGCTCTCACGTCGGATATGGCGACCTGTTGGGCAACCGCCGCCGCCGTGCGCCGGTTGTCCCCAGTCATCATTACGACGTTGAGTCCCATTTTCCTGAGATCGGCTACGGCGTCTGCAGCTTCGGGCTTGACCTTGTCGGCAACCGCAACGATCCCCGCGAACTTTCCGTCGATCGCGACGAACATCGCGGTTTTCCCGGCGTCGCTCAACATCGCCGCCATCTCTTCCGATTCGGCGGGCGAGATTCCTTTTTCGGTCAATAGTGCCCGATTTCCCAGCAGCACCTGATGCTGCTCGACCGTAGCTTCGAGACCTTTTCCTGCCACCGCATTGAAACTCGCCGGCGCAATAGTGTTCAGGCCGCGCGCCGCCGCCGCCCGTACGATTGCCTCGCCGAGTGGATGCTCACTCCCCTTTTCCGCGGATGCGATGAGCCTGAGTAGTTCATCCGCATCCCGGCCGGCGACGGGAATGAGGTCCGTCATCTCCGGCTGACCCGTAGTGATGGTGCCGGTCTTGTCGAGTACTATCACCTGAAGCTTGTGGGCAGTCTCCAAAGCCTCTCCACCCTTGATGAGAACTCCATGCTCCGCGCCCTTACCCGTACCGACCATTACCGCGGTAGGGACACTCAGTCCGAGCGCGCAGGGACACGCAATCACCAGGACACCGATTGCGTTGACGAAGGCGAGAGTGAAACGCACTGAGGGATCGGCCAACAGGAACCAGACGACGAATGTTGCGACCGCGATTACGAGAACTATCGGCGTAAAGATCCCGCTGACCACATCCGCCAGACGTGCAATCGGAGCTTTCGATCCTTGCGCATCCTGAACCATCTTTACGATCTGCTGAAGAGCGGTCTCCTTGCCAACCTTCGTCGCCTCAAACCGGACGGAGCCAGTCTTGTTGATAGTGGCGGCGAAAACACTGTCGCCCGGCGATTTCTCGACGGGCAAACTCTCTCCGGTCAGCATCGATTCGTCGATTGCCGATGCCCCTTCCGTGATCCGGCCGTCAACGGGAACCTTTTCGCCGGGACGCAAGACCACGATGTCACCGGGTACTACTTCTTCGACTGGTATGTCTTGCTCGTCCTGTCTCTCTCCCGTCTTACGGACAACGCGCGCCGTCTTCGGCTGGAGGCGCAGGAGCCGACGGATGGCTTCTCCGGTTTGACCTTTGGCGCGCGCCTCGAGCATTCTGCCGAGCAGGATCAGCGCGATGATGACGCCCGCGGCTTCGAAGTAGACGGGCACCATCGTCTCGTCCGTTCCTCCGCCCATGCTACGCATTTGCCCAATGCCGGTCTTCGCGAAAACCCGCGGCAAGAACGTAGCTGCAACGCTGTAGATGTAGGCCGCACCAGTCCCGACTGCGATCAGAGTGTTCATATCCGCGGCGCGATGACGAAACGCGGCCCACGCACCTCGATAGAATTGGCTCCCTCCGTAGAACACCACCGGAGTAGTCAGTGCGAGCTCTAGCCAGTTGACCCATCGCGGTCCGATGAGCGTGAAGCGGCCATGCGACATCGCGATGAGAAGAACTGGCGCGGACAGCAGCGCGGCGACGATGAACTTCCGCCGCAGATCGAGATATTCAGCGCGACGCGCGGACTCCTCGGAATCTTCGATCGCGGCTTCTCCGCTGTCGGTCGGACTCTCTCGGACTACGTATCCGAAATCTTCGATACGCCGGCGCAGCGTCTGGATATCGACAGCGCCTGGGAGATAGTCGACGCGAACGAGCATCGTCGCCAGGTTGAATGAAGCGCTCACGACACCGCGACTTCTCTCCAGATGGTTTTCGAGCGGCGACGCCGATCCGGATGGCCGCGCGGAGTCATCAACTATGTACTCAACGTTCGCGGTGCCAGCCGTGCCATAGCCAATGTCTTTGACACGAGACATGAGGTCACGAACGGTCGTCGCCTCCGGGTCGTATTCGACAGTTGCGCGCGAGGTCGCGAGATTGACGCCCGCGCTACGAACGCCTGGGGCGGAGGAAAGCGAGCGCTCGATCCTTTGAGCACACGAGGCGCAGCTCATCCCCGTGATGGGTAGGTCCACTCGTTCCGCACCGCCGTCCGGAGTGCTACGAGTGTGCCGCGCTTGTTCTGGTTTTGATGCGCGGGTGCTGACTGCTAATGGCGCGCTTTCCTTTGTGTCGGGGTCAACCACCTCTCGTGCCACTTGACTGTCCAGCGTATTTCGCGGGATTCGCATCGAATGTCTGTTTGCAGCCCTTGGAGCAAAAATAGATCGTGCGCCCATTGAACTCCGATGAACCCGCTGCGTCCTGTGGGCGGATCTTCATCCCACAGACGGGATCGGTTACCTGGCCTGCAGTGGCGTCGTGCAACTCTCCTCCTCGTGATCGTGTTCAAAGTATGCCAAACAGGAATCTGCCGCGCATTCATCGCGTACGCGAGCGAATATGGTCGGGCATATTTTATGCCTCCTAAAAAGCGCTTCTCCTATCTCCTTTAGCCGACGAGACGTTTAATGACCACGCTTCCTATATCTGCGCGACAGTCAGCGGTTCTCATTAGCCTCCTGACATTTGCCGCCTGCTCCCCAAAGCCGGATTCGACGGCCGATAGCACTGCGATGGCTCCCGCACCTTCAATGAGCGCGTCGGGGGATAGCGCCACCACCTCAACCAATATGCAGATGGGCGGAATGGCCAACATGACCGGTGATGCTGATCGCGACTTCCTCAGGATGATGAGCGACCATCACAAGGGCCTCATCGCGATCGTTCATCCGACCCTCGACAAAAAGGAGAATCTTGCCGTCAAGGGCGACGCCGCCAAAATGGACAAGAAGCAGGACGCTGAGATCGAGAAGATGATCACCATGCTCGACAAGCAATACAAGGACACCTACACTCCGAGCGTGATGCCGGACAATCAGCGAATGGTCGATGAGCTGAAAGGGAAGTCGGGTGCCGAGTACAGTCGGACGTTCCTCAAGAACGTGATCGCCCACCATCAGCAGGCCGTCAAGATGATCGACGAGTATCTCCCCAAGGCCAAGAGCCCTCAGGTGAAGAGCATGGCCCAGAAGATGAAATCGGATCAGGCCAAGGAGATCGCCGAGTTCCAGAAGAAGCTCAGCGCGATGTAGCGCGCTGGATCTCAGTCGGCGGTTAGACGCCGCCGATGAAAAGCTGTCTACGCCAAAAACTGGCGTCCGCCCTGGAGAAGCCACACCCCCATCGCGGCAGAGACTACCACAATTACCGCTATTGCGGCCCAGCCCCAGGGCGTAATCGGGATCGGTACATCCATCATCTCCCCACTCGCGTGAGGTCCGCCCATACCTTGCATTCCTGGCATGTCGTGCATCCCGGGGTGGACCTCTTCTGCGGTCGAGGTGAGGGAAATCATGAGCGTGGCCTGTGCGGCGACATCGCCGTCTGGAGCGATCGCGACGATATTGTATTGGCCGGGCTTGCTAGTCGCGGGGATCGTAACGATCTGCTGGAACGTACCCTTGGCACTCGTTTGAACGCGGCCGAAGACAACCTTCTCCAGAATGCTGCGCAACTCGAGGCGAACCGAAGAATTATGGACGAACTCGGTCCCGAAGATTGTTATCGTCAGGCCAGGAGAGGACTGCTTGGAGCTCAGTGAAATAGCGCCAGTGCCGTGAGCGGACGCGCTACGGAACGGGAGCACTCCTAGCGCAAGGATGAGGATGCGAAGTCGAATGCCGCGAGAATTCATAAGTGCCCTCACATTCCCATGTGCTGCTTCAATGGCGCGAAAACCCCGTAGATAATGCCCCCTACGTAGAGGGCAAACATGATGAGTCCCAGAGCCAATAGCAGTCGCGGCGGCCGGTGATGGCCGTGATCCCGACGATCCAACAGCGGTACCGCCGCCAGAAAGCCAAACAGGATCGCCGGCGCGACGACCATGCCTGTCATTCCCGCGCTGTTCTCGACTGAATAAATCCAGAGAAAGGGCCAGAACGGCTTCGTGACTTCGACCCCTTCGACCGCGGGGTGGCCAATTCCAGGGGGCGCCAGCGCAGCCAGAGTACCGAGCGCCGCGAACAACAGAAGGCCAACGCCGGTCAACTTCCGCACGTGGTTACTGAAGCGCTCGGTTTTCGGCTCATGGGCGTGGATCCCGAGAACGCGAATGAGCGTGAAATGCAATCCGATCAGAGCGAGCAAAGCGATCGGCAGCAGGCTCACGTGGATATTGTGCATGCGGGTGAAGAGCGTCGTGCTTTCCGCCCAGTCGGGGCGCATAACCGAGCCAAGGGTCCGGGCGAGCTTGGCGCCGGCGACTGCGTGAGCCAACGCTTCGCCAGCCTCCTGATCGCCTCGCAATACGGTACCGGTGAATAGAAGGCCGAAGATTACCAGGAACAGACCTACTCCTGCCCACCACGTGACTTCTCGTGGGCGCGCATAGCTGCGCCGCCAGAAGACGAACGCGAGGTGCAAGAATACCGTGATAAAAACAACGGTCGCCGCCCAGTAGTGGAGCGATCGTACCCAGTTCCCGAGCCGTACGCGCGTCATAATGTACAGGACGCTGTCGTGCGCGGCGAGCGGTGAGGGATTGTAGAACTGATCGAGGAGGAGCCCGGTGATGATCAGAACGATTATTCCAACGAATGTCAGCCCGCCGAGCATGTAGCGGAGTTGATTGGCTGACGGAGGAATGGGATAATCGAGCGCGTGAAGGGCTAGGCGCTCTCGTATAGTTGCCTTGAGTCCCGATGACGTGGTCTCAACGGCGGCACCACCAGCCCGTGCGGGCTGATTGTAATCGGTTTCCGAGGGAACGATTGCCCTCTCGCGCTCGTCCATCACTTCTTCTTGGCGGGCGGCATCTCCATCCCGGGCATGTTCATCTTGCTGTGATCCATCGTTGGCTTCGGTGCTGGTTTAGCCGTGGCTTTTCTTGGTGTCGTTGACGCTCCCCTGGACGTTGACGACTTAGCCTTTTTGGTGCTCGAGGTCTTTTTCATCGAAGAGACGGTCCTGGTTTTGGTGGACGTTGCGGCGCGTGATTTATTTGTCGCCGGTGAAATCGGTGCCGAACGACGCGCGCGAGAAGGAGCCATCTCGCGCATGTTCATTTCATGATCTGCCGGCATTGACTGCATCATCTCATTCATGAGCCGTCGCATCGTGGTGTCACGCATCACACGTTCGCGGATGACTGGATCCTCCATCATGCGCATGTGCATCTGCGTCATCGCCGATTGATCCATGTTCATCCCCTTCATGTTCATGCTTCCCATTTTGCCGGCGGAATCGGAAGCCATGGTCATATTGGCGTGATTCATCGGCGCGTTGGATGACGACGAGTCCATCTTCATTCCAGACATGTTCGAGTTGGCGCCTGACATGCCCCCCATCCCCGCCATGTTCTTCATTGCCTCCGCTGCCGACTGGCCACGGGCAATAGTCGGAGTTGGCCAGCCCGGAAGAAATCCGACAGCGGGCCCGCCCATGTTTTCGATACCCATCATCTGGGCCATCTCCATCCACTCCACGGGCGTGATCACGTACGAGGTTCGATCGCGATACAGAGCCCCAGCTCGAAGGATCTCGGCACGCTTGCGATTCCGGGGAACGTTGGGATTCGTCAGGATGTCGGAGACGACATCGTGCATGGAGTGGAGATTGTCGAAGATGATCGCGGCCTCGGGATATCTCTTCGAGAAAGTCGGCGCGACGGCGGCCGTCATCGGCATCATACGCGGCATGTGCTCGGGAGCGTTTTCCAGCATTTGCCGAAAGCGCGCCACCGCCGCGGTCACGCCAGCCTGTCTCTCTTCCAGGGTTTTCCCAACCATGAGCGGCTCGTAGAGCCCGACCTGCAGCCAATGATATCCCCAGATGAGTCCATTGAACTTCGGGTACTTGTTCCTGAAGGCGAGGGAGTAGGGCTGGCCCTCCATTAGATCCATGCTCTTGGGAAAGGAGCTGAAAGCCAGATCAGGGCGCGTCTTGTAATAGCTGATGAGTCTTGCGATCGCGGCGTCCTTTTCACCTTGCGAGAGTTTCTCGTCGGCCAATACGTCATAGACTTGCCGGTGAAACAGATGGGCCCAGTCGAACATCATTTTCGCTTCGGGCGCGATCTTGGCGTACGCGACTTCGATCGCGGCCTCTTCGAGCGGAAGATTCGGCGGGCTGACGAGCAGCTTCTTGGTTATGAAGTTGTATTCCTTGTCCTCCAACAGCGAAACGTCGGCGCCCGGACGCGTGTACAGCTTCTCGTAGAGAATGGCGTGCCCATAATCGAAGGCGTTGAAAAGCCGGTCGGCACCAGCGTACGTCCGTCGAAAGGTCCAGTTGAAATCGCCGGGCATGTAGAACTGCTCATAGGCTCTGGACCACTGCGCTTCTGCCGCCGAGGGCTGTACCGCAAGTGCCAGGACAAGAGTGGCGCAAAGTCCAGCTGCCCGCGGCACGGCGCGTCGAATCACATCTCCGGTGCTTCTCATTTATCGCTCCTCAGTCGCTAACCGCGACCACGAAATTCCAGCCCAGTAAGAGTTCATCTTTCAGCGAGATTGGTCGAGACGCTCACCGACCGAATGGAATCAACGATCTGATTCCGAATGCGTACGCAGTGCCGAATGTCAGGAACCACGCGGGATTCTCGCCGTTCAAGCGTCGGCCAGCGCCGGCATCCAGAGCGAGCGTTGGGCTCTGCTGGTATCTGACTCCGGCACCGGTCGTATACTCCACACGAGAACCCGCTTCAATCGGCTTGCTTCCATAGAATTCCGCCGTGATGAGCAAGGCGGAGAGCGGATACGTCTTGTCTATCGCTCCACCGACGAGCCACCGCGAGACTTCGAGTGCGGCCGGACCTCCAACGCGCGAGGCTCCGACTGCGGCGCTAGGCGCACTCGGCCCGGCCGTGTACTGGCCATTGACGTGGAAACGAATCCAGCTAGTCGTTCGCGTCGCCATGCCGGTAAAGGAGGCGAAGGCATGATCTGCCGCGAGACTCCCCACCGGCGCAAGCAGATCCGCTCGAACGCCGAGCGCCGGCACCGTCTCGGTCTCGACGTTCAGATTGTGCATTACCGAGAAATCGAGACCCGCTAAACCCGTGTTGCGCTGCTGTCCCGCTTCGACGAAGGCGATAGGAAACCCAACTTCAATCTGCGTGCGAGGGAGTATCCCATAGGCGATCTCGGGCTCGAGTCCCAAGTTGTAGATACCGCCGTTCGACCGCTCCAGCCTGACGGGTGCCAGTTTCAGCTCAAAAGCATGGCGTTCGGTGACGTACGCATCCTCTATCTGGATGGGGCGTCCTCGATCCGTATTGTAAAAATCGGTTTGCGCGGCAACGCTGGCAGCGCTCCCGGTGGAAAGGAATGCGATCAGCCTAATCGCGTTGAAATATCGGGCGAATCGCCTGCTGTTCTGTTTCATTTGATGAGGTCGTGGTCCGTGCGGTCCTTTGCTCTGTAAGCAGTACCCCATTGGCGGCATTCTGTTGCCGACAATCGCGCCGAAGGCGCTTGCATTTTACGGACCATAAAATCTCACTGCCGATCGGCGGCCGGAGCGATACGGGCGCTCACATGCGCAGGTGTTGCCGAGCCTCAACCTCGGGCCATCTCTCCCGTGCTGTGCGCGCACCGGGTCGCCGATTCTTCGAGCGCCGCACCTGGACAAAACAGGTGTGAGAAAAACGGCCCGTGATGGTGTCGGCAGTGCTCGGTGCCGTGGTGCAGCGTGTTTTTTTCTGACTCGAGCCCACGAGCCGATGCCGGGGCGATAGACAGTCCCGATATCCAAACCGCGACTAGTGCGGCGACGGCCCACGCCAGCGATCTTCGGGTCAAGTGTGTGCGCGGGGGCGCGCGCTCCCCCACCAGCCGGCGGACCCGTCGTTCGAGCAGGCCACATCTCTGGATTCCGGGCGCCATTGTGGATGCGCGAAAAGGAGAGGTGCCGGCGCCTTGCGAATCGAACTGAGCCAGGGCCACGATTGCCGATGCCAGTACACCCGGATCGTTAGCCGCGGCCCGGTCGTCGGCTGCGATCTCCGCTTCATCCGCCAGGTCGTCCGCCACGCGGCGGAGCGCGGGGATGTAGAAAAGCATAGACGCAAGAAAACGCATTGCCGATAGCTTGAGCGGGTCCCGACCCCTGGCATGTGCGCTTTCATGCAGTATCACCGCGGTGAGCTCGTCTTCAGTGAGCAGACACTCAAGCTGGCCGGCAAGAAAGATTCGTGGCCGCCACCATCCGGCAGTGAAGGCGGGATTCGGCAAACCTTCGACCACGCAAACGCTCTCGAGAGGTTGACCCGCTCGCTTTGCCGCTCGCTCGAACGCGCTGCCACCTCGTGGCGTGCTCACCCGAAGGCTTCCGAGCACACTTTTCAGCTCCCGGCCGGCTCTAATTCGATCAAGTACCGCGTAGATCAGTCCGGCGAATAACAAGAGGTGAAATCCTTCATGGACCGGCGACAGCATTGACTGTAGCGCGACTATGCATAGGCCGAGCAAGTGATCCCGGTTCGGAGCCAGAGATCCGACGCTCGCAACAACGTGGTGTCCAAGAATTGGGGTTGTGCTGAGCAGTATCAGTAATGCGACTGACAATAGCAGCAGCCGCCGGCGGGCGTTCTCGCCATCAGGCCCCGTAAACGCGACACCTTTGGCCGTCACGACATCGGCGGACATTGCTGTGCTCTCTCCTGCAGTACGTCGTGTGACGTGTCTTATTTCTCCGGTTCTTTCAGCTTTTTCCGAACCAGCCGGGCCAGTTCTGCCAGTTGTTCAGGCTCGTGCTCGGCGAGCGCGTCGACTAAGGAGCTGGACACAGCTCGTGTTCCAAGACCCAGGATGCGACCTACCACGTGGCGGGAAGCGTGAAGGAGGAAATCCTCGCGACTGAGAGTCGGCGAATAGTGGAAAACCTGGTCTACCTTCTCTCTGCGCATGAGGCCTTTCTCGACCAGGCGGTTTGCCACGGTCACCGCAGTTATGTAGGCGACATCGTGCCGACGCGCGACGACCTCGTGCAATTCCCTCGCGGTGGCCGGACGATCGACTTTCCAGGCTGCATCGATCACCCGCTGCTCGAGATCACCGAGGAGCATTCCCGCCCCGGCGGCTGACAGCCGCACGGTGCCCTGCGCGCGAATCGCGTCTGATCCGCTTCTCTTTCGCTTCGGTCTATCGCTCAGAGATCAACCCCCCTGTGGAGCCACTCCTCGACGCCACGGTCGCAGTAGGCGATTTTATTCAATGTCAAATATAGCTTAGGATGCGGTTCAGTCCACATGGAGCGCTCGCTCATTCCCACTAATCCTCATTCAACTGCCATGAAAAGAACCATCTCCCCGTTGGTCGCAGTCCCGGCCTTGATTCTTGTAGCGTCAACCGCACTTTTTGCCCACGATCTTTTTCTGGTGCCCGAGAGATTCTTCGTTGCCCCGGAGAGCTCGGTGGATGTGCGAATGCTCAACGGAACCTTCGACAAGAGCGAAGCCGCGGTGACGACGGCGCGGATCGCGGATCTCAGCGTGGTGACACCGAGCGGACGAACGACCCCGCCGAAAGATGACTGGCGCGCCACGGGAGATACTGCTGTCTTTCCGGTAAAGGTGGGTCGGAGCGGCACCTACGTCATCGGCCTTTCTACTCTGGAACGCACCATTCGTCTGGAAGCCAAGGACTTCAACGAGTACCTCGCAACCGAGGGATCCCCCGCGATACTCTCGCAAAGAAAAACAACCGGCGAAGATACGTTGCCGGCACGCGAGCGATATTCGAAGCACGTGAAGGCGCT
>CAJDUK010000210.1_pt1 | contig 10913 bp, 9 predicted proteins | sample 7390591 | NCBI WGS metagenome assembly CAJDUK01 (sample SAMEA7055672, study PRJEB34461) | soil metagenome | biome: terrestrial ecosystem; feature: Peninsula; material: soil | place: Antarctica | collected 2016
ACTTGCGAGCGGTCTGCTCGGCAATGCGTGCCGCGGTTCCACCGATGTGGAAGGTGCGGAGCGTGAGCTGAGTTCCCGGCTCTCCAATGGACTGGGCGGAGATAATTCCGACGGCTTCGCCCTTATCGACCATTGCCATGGTCGCGAGATTGCGGCCGTAGCACATCTGGCAGAGACCACGCTTCGCCTCACACGTAAGCACGGAGCGTATCTTCACGGTCTCGAGACCTGATTCCTCGATCCCTGATGCCATGTCCTCGTCGATGAGCTGACCTGCCTCGACCAGCAGCGTACGCTGGCCGGACTCGTCGATCTCATGGACATCGTAAATATCCTCTGCTGCCACGGTGCCGACGATACGCTCGGCCAGCGGCTCGATGATGTCCTCGCCTTCCTTCAGCGCTCCGACTTCGAGGCCGAGGATGGTTCCGCAATCTTCCTCGGTGATCGTCACATCCTGCGCGACGTCGACGAGGCGGCGGGTGAGGTAACCGGCGTCCGCTGTTTTCAGAGCGGTGTCGGCCAGACCCTTACGCGCACCGTGGGTCGAGATGAAGTACTCGAGCACGGACAACCCTTCGCGGAAGTTCGACTTGATCGGGCTTTCGATGATCTCGCCGATGCCTCCTGTGAGCTTCTTCTGCGGCTTCGCCATCAGTCCGCGCATGCCGGCGGACTCTCTCATCGCGCGAACCATCGCGTCGGCGACATCGTTGTTGGCGTGCGTCCAGGTATCGATCACCTTGTTGTAGCGCTCGCCGTTCGTGATGTTGCCGGTCTGGTACGCTTTCTGGAATCTGTTGACGCGCTCCTCGGCCTCGCTGAGCAGAGTCTCCTTCTCGGCGGGGATGTGGAGGTCTTCGATTCCGATCGAGACACCGCCGCGCGTGGCGTAGCGGAATCCGAACTCCTTGAGACGATCCAGGAACGGCACGGTGCCCTGTAGCCCGCTCCGGCGATAGCTCTCGAACACGAGCTCACCGAGCGCCTTCTTCTTCATCTCCCGATTCTGGAAAGGGATCTCCTTCGGGATGATGGCGTTGAAGAGCACTCGACCGACAGTTGTGTCCACCCAACGCGATCCCTCTACATCTTGTACGAAGAACCGGATCGGCGTGTGGAACGACACGCGATCCTGTGACAGCGAGAGCTCGACCTCGGCGGTGCTGGTGTAGGACTTCCCTGTCTTACCGTTCTTGGCGGTGTTCTGATCGAAGCCCGGAGGAGCCTTGGTCGCGAAGTAGCAGCCGAGCACGATGTCCTGGCTGGGCTCGGCGACGGGACGTCCGTCCGACGGCTTGAGAATGTTGTTCGACGACAGCATGAGCAGTCGGCACTCGAGCTGAGCCTCGAACGACAGCGGAACGTGCACGGCCATCTGGTCACCGTCGAAGTCAGCGTTGAAAGCGGCGCAGACGAGCGGGTGAATACGAATGGCCTTTCCTTCGACGAGCACCGGCTCGAAAGCCTGGATGCCAAGTCTGTGAAGGGTCGGAGCGCGGTTCAGCAGCACCGGGTGATCGCGAATGATCTCCTCGAGGATCTCGTACACCTCTGGGGACTCCTTCTCCACGATCTTCTTGGCGCGCTTCACCGTCTCGGCGATTCCCTTCTCGACAAGCTTGTGAATGATGAACGGCTTGAACAGCTCCAGCGCCATCGCCTTCGGCAGACCGCACTGGTGCAGCTTGAGCTCGGGCCCGACGACGATTACCGAACGGCCAGAGTAGTCGACGCGCTTTCCGAGCAGATTCTGCCGGAAGCGGCCCTGCTTGCCCTTCAGCATGTCTGACAGCGACTTGAGCGGACGCTTGCCGCGACCACGAATCGCCTTGGAGCGGCGGCCGTTGTCGAACAATGCGTCGACTGCTTCCTGGAGCATTCTCTTCTCGTTGCGGAGAATGACTTCAGGCGCGCGGTGCGAGATCAGCTTCATCAACCGGTTGTTGCGGTTGATGACGCGGCGATAAAGATCGTTCAGATCCGACGTGGCGAAACGACCACCGTCGAGCGGAACGAGCGGACGCAGATCCGGAGGAATTACCGGTATGACGTCCATGATCAGCCATTCAGCCTTGTTGCGCTCCTGGCCTGAATCGCCGGAGTTGCGGAACGCATCAACGACCTTGAGCCGCTTGAGCATTTGCTTCTTGCGGTGCTGCGATCCTTCGTCAACGAGGCCGGCGCGAAGCTCTTCGGCGACCTTGTCGACGTCGATGCGCTTCAACAGCTCGCGGACAGCGGGCGCGCCGATGTCGGCGAAGAATGCGTTGTCGCCTTCGTCCTTCGCCTTCTGGCGAAGATGGAAGTACTCGTCTTCGGTAAGGAGCGAATTGGCTTCGATCGGACGCGTCGGGCCATCGAGAACGGCCATGCTCTCGGGCACGGCCTCCTGCTTGCCCGCGTCGATGACGACGTAGTTCGAGTAGTAGATGACCTTCTCGAGGTCACGCAGCGTCAGGTTTACGAGATTGCCCATGGGACTGGGCAGCGTCTTGAAGAACCAGATGTGGGCGACTGGTACGGCGAGCTCGATGTGACCCATGCGCTCGCGACGGACGCGGCTCAGGGTTACTTCGACGCCGCAACGATCGCAGATCACCCCACGATAACGGATGCGCTTGTACTTGCCGCAGTGACATTCCCAGTCCTTTACGGGACCGAAGATACGCTCGCAGAACAAACCGTCCTTCTCCGGCTTGAACGAGCGGTAGTTGATCGTCTCGGGCTTTAGAACTTCGCCCCACGACCACCAGGTGCGGAGGCCGGCCATCTCGAGCCGCTCGCGCTCCTTGGAATCCTTCGGACCGCGCATCTCTTCGGGAGAAGCGATGCGGACCTGGATGTAATCGAATGAAGACGCGCGCGTCTCGCGCGTGCTGCGAAAATCAATCATTAGTTATACCTCGCTCCCGTTACCGTTTCTGGAGCCGACGTTTCCGAGGCCGTAGCCGCTGGTAGCGTTCGCACCCATGCTGACGTGGATTCCCAGCGCCTTCAGCTCCTGAACGAGCACGTTGAAGGACTCCGGAATTCCGGGCTCGGGAAGGTTCTGACCCTTCACGATTGCCTCGTAAACCCTGCTGCGGCCGTTCACATCGTCCGACTTGACGGTGAGAATTTCCTGCAGCGTATGTGCAGCGCCGTAAGCCTCGAGTGCCCACACTTCCATCTCTCCAAAGCGCTGGCCGCCGAACTGCGCCTTGCCGGCGAGCGGCTGCTGCGTGACGAGAGAGTAGGGTCCGATGCTCCGCGCGTGAATCTTGTCGTCCACGAGGTGTGAGAGCTTGAGCATGTAGATCTCGCCAACCGTTACCGGGTTGGAGAACGTCTCACCCGTCCGGCCATCGCGCAGCCTGACCTTTCCCCCTGGAGAAATTCCTGCCAGACGCATCAGCTCGAGAGCCGCCGCGTCCACATCCACTTCCGACTTCTTGGCGCCAACCGCCACGGCCGCCGCGAGCGCGGGCAGCTCCTGACTCGCCAGCACCGAAGCCGGATCCGTATTCCGCTTCCTCTCGATCTGACCAGCCGAGGCTTTGTACTGTGCACGCGCGGCGGGCTCGTACTCCTCGTCGCCGGCGGCCTCGGTGTGGAAAATCACGCGTTTCGGCAGACACGCCGCGCGCGCCAAGCGCATCGATCGTCGCATCGGAAAGAAGCTCGACGCGCTCGCCGTAGCGTGCGCCGGCTTTGACGTCGGCCACGACACCCTTGATCTCTTCGTCGCTGATCCTGACGCCTTCAATCTTGAGCTCGAGCGCATCGCGAACCCACGTGACCGCCGCGAGCTTCAACAGCAATCCGATCTCACGCTCGTTTGCACCCTGGAAGACCGGAGTCTTCGCGTAGAATCCGAGCAGCTTCGCCGCCCACCCGAGGTGAGTTTCGAGGATCTGTCCGACGTTCATACGGCTCGGAACACCGAGCGGGTTGAGAACGATGTCGACCGGGCGGCCGTCGGGAAGGAAAGGCATGTCCTCCTCGGGAACGATGCGGGCAACGATACCCTTGTTGCCGTGGCGCCCGGCCATCTTGTCGCCGACCGAGACTTTGCGCTTCTCGGCCATATAAACCTTCACGAGCTGGATGACGCCCGGTGGCAGCTCGTCCGGCTGCAGCACTCGGTCGATTCTCTCCTCCGCCTTCTCCTCGAGCTTGGCCTTCTCCTCGTTGGCCAGGTCGATGATGGTGCGGATTCGCTCGTTCATCTTCTTGTCTTCTACGCGGAACGTCTTGAGGTCGAGGCTTGCGATCTTGAGATCCTTGAGCATCTGCGCCGTCAGCTTGGTTCCGGCGGGAATCGCTTCCTCGACGGTCCCGGACTTGAGCGCGAGCGATACGGTCTGCCCATCGAGCAGGTCGTTCAGCTCCGCATCGCGGACTTCGTTGACGCGGATCTTTTCCTCGCCCTCGAGTCTGCGGATCTCACCGATTCTCTCACCGCGATCCTTCTCGACGACCTGGTCTTCGATGCGTGAGAAGATCTTCACATCGATTACCACGCCTTCCATGCCGGGTGGAACCTTCAGTGACGAATCCTTTACGTCCTTTGCCTTCTCACCGAAGATGGCGGTGAGGAGCTTCTCTTCAGGAGAAAGCTCCGTCTCGCCCTTCGGCGTGATCTTGCCGACGAGAATATCGCCCGGCTTCACGTGCGCGCCGATGCGGACGATTCCGCGCTCGTCGAGGTCGCTCAACGCTTCCTCGGCGACGTTCGGAATCTCTCGGGTAATCTCTTCCTGGCCGCGCTTGGTGTCGCGGACGTGCAGCTCGAGCTCCTGAATGTGGATCGACGAATAGACGTCGTCCTTCACCAGCCGCTCGGAGAGCACGATCGCGTCCTCGAAGTTGTGTCCGTACCACGGCATGAACGCCACGGTGACGTTGGCTCCGAGTGCGAGCTGGCCCATTTCCGTTGACGCACCGTCGGCGAGAACCTCGCCCTGCTTCACCTTCTGTCCGGCGTTGACGATCGGACGCTGGTTGAGCGCGGTGTCCTGGTTGGTGCGCCAGTATTTCTTCAGTCTGTAACGGTCGTGCTGCGTCAGTCTGGCGAGCGGGCGATCCGAATCCTTCTTGCCGCGCTCAGATGCGCCGGTGTCGACGATGATCTCGTCGGCGGTGACGCTCGTGATCGTTCCGGCCCTGCGAGCAATGACTACTGCTCCAGAGTCACGGGCGACCTTCTCCTCGAGTCCGGTTCCGACGAGCGGAGTCTGCGGATTGAGAAGCGGTACGGCCTGCCGCTGCATGTTCGATCCCATGAGCGCGCGGTTGGCGTCGTCGTGCTCGAGGAACGGAATGAGTGCGGCGGCGATCGACACGAGCTGTTCGGGAGCGACGTCCATGTAGTCGATGCGATCCGGCTGCACGAGCGGCACGTCACCGCGCTGGCGGCAGAGCACCAGCTCGTCGACGAATGTTCCGTCCTCGTTCAGTCGCGCGTTTGCCTGCGCGATGATGACGTCCTCTTCCTTGTTCGCGTCGAGCCACTCGATATCGGCCGTCACCTTGCCGTTCTTGACGACGCGATAAGGCGTCTCCACGAAGCCGAGGTCGTTGACCTGTGCGTAGCAGGCGAGCGACGTGATGAGTCCGATGTTCGGACCTTCAGGCGTCTCGATCGGGCACATGCGCCCATACTGCGAGTAGTGAACGTCGCGCACTTCGAAGCCGGCGCGCTCACGAGTGAGTCCGCCGGGTCCGAGCGCCGAAAGACGACGCTTATGCGTCAGCTCGGCGAGCGGGTTCGTCTGATCCATGAACTGAGACAGCTGCGACGATCCGAAGAACGCCTGGATCACGGCCGAGACCGTGCGCGCGTTGACGAGGTCGTCGAGCGAGATCTTTTCCGGATCGGTGTTGATCGACATGCGCTCCTTGACCAGGCGCGCCATGCGGGAGAGACCGACGGAGAACTGATTCGCGATCAGCTCGCCAACCGAGCGGATTCGCCGGTTGCCAAGGTGATCGATGTCGTCCGTGTACCCGCGGCCTTCGTGCAACTCGACGAGGTAGCGGATGATCGCGACGAAGTCTTCCTTGGTGAGAACCGTCTCGCTGGCGGGACGGTTGGTGGCAAGGCGCTGGTTGATCTTGTAGCGCCCGACGCGGCCCAGGTCGTAGCGCTTCGGCGAGAAGAAGAGCCTCTCGAGCGCCTGACGCGCTGTCTCACGATTCGGCGCATCGCCCGGACGGAGCAGCGAGTAGATCTGCTTCAGCGCCTCTTCGTCGGTGTGCGTCGGATCCTTCGCCAGCGTGTTCTTGATCAGCATCGACTCGGCGCGGCCCGATGTAACGAAGACCTGCACCTTGTTGAGCTCGTTCTTCCGCAGCTTGCGGATGAGGGTATCAGTCAGCGTGTCGCCCACTTCGGCGATGACTTCACCGGACTCGGTATTGACGGCGTCGACGGCGATGACGCGCCGCGTCGGCCGCTCACCGCGCTCGATCGCATCGACTTCGTCGCGGAGATCGATCGTCGTGTAGGACGCGAAGACCTTGACCTTGTCGATGTCGAGACGGCGGAGACGGTTGAAGACCTCTTCGGTCAGCTCGTCGCCTTCCTTGACCAGCAGCTCGGACTCTTCGCGCTCCAATGCCGCGCGTGCCTTCTTGGTCTTGAGCTTCGGTGCCTCGGGGTTGTGCGCCGTTCCGGCGAGATTGATGTCCTCGGCGATGATGGCGCCCAGAACTTCCTTCTGGTCGACGCGGGTCTCGCGCTTCCTGACGAGATCGAGCTCACGGACGGCGAAGAAGAGACGCAGGATCTGCGAGTTCGTGCCGTAGCCGAAGGCGCGAAGCAGTGCCGTGGCCGGGAATTTCTTCTTCTTGTCGATATGCACGTAGACGACATCGTGGATGTCGACGGTGAACTCGACCCACGAGCCGCGGAACGGGATGATGCGCGCCGAGATGAGGCGCTGGCCGTTCGGGTGCGTGGACTCCTCGAACACGACGCCCGGCGACGCTTCGGTGGTCTCGAAGACGATGAGCTGGAGCGTTGCCTTGAGCGGCGCGGAGTACGTCATGTCGCGCTCGATGCACTCGGCAACTGAGTACTTCGGCTCGCCAAGAGCGTAGCTCTTGAATTCGAGCGAGAAGTTCTCGTGGACGTCGGTTATCGGGAACAGGTCCTTGAACACGCGCTCGAGCCCAATGTCCTCGCGATTCAGGGAGGCTGCGTCCAGCTGGAGCAGCGACTCGAAGGCGCGGGTCTGGATGTCGAGGAGATGCGGCATCTGCATCCCCTGGTCGAGCTTGGCAAAAGAGATCTGCTTCATCAATTCAGGCATGAATCACCTACAGGCGCAAATAGCCCCGCCCCCGTCTTCCGCGAAATTTTCGCGGCTCCGGGACGGAGCGACATCATTCTTTCTGTTTTTCTGGTGCTTAGGAGCGAGTACTGGGTCATGGCGTCGCAGTGAGAGTAGGTGCTGTGGGTGACGGTGAGGGATATCCCTCACCGTCGACCGGCACAGAGCTACTTCACTTCGACGGCAGCGCCCTGCTCTTCGAGTTTGGCTTTCATTGCTGCGGCCTCATCCTTCGTCACGCCCGCCTTCACGACACTCGGCGCGCCATCAACGAGATCCTTTGCTTCCTTGAGTCCAAGGCCGGTCAGCTCACGAACGACCTTGATGACCTGGATCTTCTTGGCACCAGCTTCCTTGAGCGTGACCGCGAACTCGGTCTGCTCTTCGGCCGCCGCTGCGGCACCAGCGCCGGCTCCACCCGCTGCCGGAGCAGCGCCAACAGGCGCCGCGGAGATCGTGACGTTGAACTTGGTCTTGAAAGCCTCGACGAGCTCGGACAGCTCGAGGACCGACATGTTGCCGATCGCGTCGAGAATCTCGTCCTTGCTCATGGTTGCGTTTGCCATTGTTGTTGTTCTCCCGGGAGTATTTTAGGCGCCTTCGCGCTGTGACTTGAGCGCGTCGAGCGCGCCTGCAAACATGTAGAAAAGCCCGCTGAGCGCGCCGGCGAAGGCGGCCATCGGTGACTGCATGCCGGCAGCTAGATCAGCCAGCATTTGCTCGCGGGAAGGCAGCGACGCCATGCGCTTCAGCTGCGCATTGTCGATCGCCTTGCCCTGGAGCATCCCACCCTTCATGGCGGGCTTGTCCTCGAACTCCTTCGCGAACTCGGTAAGCACTCTCGCGGCCGCGACCGGATCCTTTCCGACGACGAGGCCGGTTGGACCCTTGAGCGGTGTTCCGACGAGACCGCTCTCGTTGACTGCGCGGAGCGCAAGCGTGTTCTTGATGACCACGTACTCGACGCCGGCCCTCTTGAGGCGGCGGCGAAGCTCGGTCATCCGCTTCACGTTGAGTCCGGTGAAATCGGTGTAGTAGAGCGACTGAGCATTGCTCAGCTTCGCGGACAAATCGGCAACGATTTGTTCTTTCTCTGATCGCTTCATCGCTCGGTACCGGTGGACCGATAGGGGGTGATGTCAACATTGACGCCGGGCCCCATCGTGCTCGAGATGGCGACGTTTCGAACGTAGACGCCCTTCGAGGCCGTCGGCTTCGAGCGGACGATCTGATCCATGAACGCCTTGAAGTTCGACTCCAGCGCTTCGGGCGTGAACGAAACCTTTCCGATCGCGGCGTGCACGTTCCCCGCCTTGTCGACGCGGTACTCGATCTTTCCAGCCTTCACCTCGCGGACGGCGCGGGTGACGTCGAACGTCACGGTGCCGGCCTTGGGGTTCGGCATCAAGCCGCGCGGACCGAGGATTCGTCCGAGCGCGCCGAGCTGACCCATCTGGTCAGGAGTGGCGATCAGGACGTCGAAGTCCATCCAGTTTTCCTTGATCTTCGCGATGTACTCGGTGCCGACGTAATCGGCGCCTGCCGCTTCCGCTTCTCTCGCCTTGTCGCCGGCGGCGATGACGAGCACGCGCACCGTTTTACCGGTGCCGGCGGGCAGGACGACGGTTCCGCGCACAGCCTGATCGGCGTGCTTGGGATCGACGCCGAGCCGGACTGCGATCTCGACGGTCTCATCGAACTTGGCGAAGGCCGCGGACTTCACGATATCGATCGCCTGACGCGCCTGATATCTGGTGTCGGGGCTTCGCTTCTCGGCGGCTACCTTGAACTTCTTGCCGTGTTCTTTCATCAGTCCCTCACCTCGATGCCCATCGATCGGGCGGCGCCGGCGACCATTGCCATTGCCGACTCGATGGTATCGCAGTTGAGATCGGGGAGCTTGATCTCCGCGATCTTCCTGACCTGCGCTTTGGTGACGGAGCCGACCTTTACTCGGTTCGGCGTGCCGGAGCCCTTTTCAACTCCCGCTTCCTTCTTCAGCAGGACGGCCGCGGGCGGCGTCTTGGTGATGAAGGTGAAGGATTTGTCCGCGAAGATGGTGATCTCGACCGGGAGAATCGTATCCTGGCCCTGCGTCCGAGCGTTGAACTCTTTGCAGAAGGCCATGATGTTGATTCCCTGGGGGCCGAGTGCCGTTCCCACGGGGGGCGCCGGGTTCGCCTTGCCTGCAGGGATCTGCAGCTTGACGAAGCCAACTGCCTTTTTTGCCATGATACTCCTCAGTGTTTCTAGTCGCGTGGCCCCGGTGTAGGGGCTCGCGTCCGACTCCCACGGTGTGATTAGAGTCGTAGTGGTATCCGACTGTGCGCTACTCGCCTCATCGGCCGCCCCGCGCAAGGGCCATCACCTGCGGCGGGAGTAGCGCCGCTGTGACTTCAGATCATCACTTCAGTTGTCGCGGAGATCGATTACCCGCGTTTTTGGCACAGCCTATAAACGTAAACGGTTCGGGGCCCGTTTAGTAGCCCTTCAACTGCAAATAATCGAGCTCGACGCTGGTCGGTCGTCCGAACAGCGAAACCGACACCCTGACCTTGCCCTTGTCGGGGAGGACTTCCTCGACCGTGCCGTTGAAGTCGGTGAAGGGGCCTTCGGTGATCGCCACGGCCTGACCGATCAGGAATGGGATCTCCTCCTTCACCTCTTCCGGCTCCGAATCGTCCGAGACGCCAAGGAGGCGGTTGACCTCTTCCGCGCGGAGCGGCTGCGGGAGCCTCTCGTGCCCGACGAACTTGATTACGCCCTGGATGCCGTTAATCGTGTGCGCGGTTTCCTGGTCCATGACCATCTCGACGAGCACGTAACCGGGGTAGATCTTCCGCTCGACGTTCACCTTCTTGCCGTTCTTGATCTCGACCGCTTCCTGGGTTGGAACGAGCGCCTGGCGGATCGCTCTTTCCTCGGCGGGGCGCGGGTCGCCCTCGATCCGGCGCTGAATCAGCGAACGGACCTTGTTCTCATGCCCTGATGTCGTCTGGATCGCGTACCAGCGGTGCTCGACGGGTGCCACGATCATCGTCTCGAAAATAGAGATGGGATTCCTTGAACCAGAATGAGCTGCAGCACGAGATCCATAGCTCCGATCACCGCGCCGATGAACAGCACGAAGATGATGATCTTGATCGTCGTGTCCTTCAGCTGAGTGCGATCGGGCCAGGTGACCTTCCGCATCTCGTCCTGAACGTCGTGATAGAACTGGACGAGACGGCTCGGAAAGCTTCTGCGCTCGACTACTTCAACTGACATTACTTCGTTTCCTTGTGGAGCTTGTGCGCGTTGCAGCGCGGGCAGTACTTCTTCCACTCCACCCGTTCCGGGTGAAGGCGCTTGTTCTTGTCGGTGAAGTAGTTGCGATTCTTACAGACTTCGCAAGCAAGAATGATTTTTTCGCGTGGCATTGCTCGTTACCTACTTGAGGATCTTGGTCACTACGCCGGCACCAACGGTGCGGCCGCCTTCTCTGATCGCGAACCTGAGGCCCTCGTCCATCGCGATCGGCGTGATCAGCTCGATCGTCATCTGAACGTTGTCCCCTGGCATCACCATCTCCATTCCTTCCGGAAGCTCAACTGA
>CAJDUK010000057.1_pt1 | contig 10902 bp, 8 predicted proteins | sample 7390591 | NCBI WGS metagenome assembly CAJDUK01 (sample SAMEA7055672, study PRJEB34461) | soil metagenome | biome: terrestrial ecosystem; feature: Peninsula; material: soil | place: Antarctica | collected 2016
GTCGCTACTGAGCGGCGGTTGCTTACCACTCGGATATCTCACGCCATCGATGACGAATAGCAGCGGAATCTGAAGTGCGGTGGTCGGAGGGGCCGCAATCGTCGGAGCTGCCGACCGGCGAGTGCGATCGGGATCCGCGGTATGCGCGGTGGTGGTGAGCAGGCTGAAAGCGATGATGACGAGAGGCGTGACCATTCGATTGTTCTGAAAATGACGTCAACCTCATCTGTAGGCATCCACCCGCCAGCTTGGGTTAACCCCCTAATAGTGGGGTGAAGCTCATCAGTTGTCCAGTCGCGGCTTCCAAGCGCCCTTTGCCACGGCCGGGACGAACGAATCCAGACCCTTCGGTGGAAACTCCAGGGTCTGCCCCATCTCGGCGCTCATGTAGGCCGCCATCAGGATCTGAACCACCTCGAACCCGTCCTCGAATGTGAGCATGGGCTTCTCGCCCTTGAGGAACGCGCGGGCCATGTGGCGGTTCTCGGCAGTGTATCCGTACACGGACGCTTCGTCGGCCACCACAGGCATGAGACCCATCTCGGCGTTCTGCTTTTCAATCAGATCCTCGCCTGATTTGCCCTTCACTTCCCGGCTGAAGAACATCTTGAGACTCGTGTCGAGCGTGTTCCAGGACATCGAGTACTCGGGTCCGAGCAGCTCGGCGGAAAGTCTCAGGCCGGCGCCGACGAAGCTCCACGATGTCGTCGCTTCTCCAATCAGAGTCTCGCCGGTGTCAGCCTCATACTCGATGGTGGCGCGCGCAAAATCCTCAGACGGGCGCTTGGTGTAGTCGACGTCTTTGCCCATGGTCTCAGCAAGCTGCTTCGCATACTTCGGACGTGACCACTTGAGCGAAGCGATTTGCGCGCTGATGCGCGTCGGCCTGATCGACGATCGCGGAGCGCCGGGCTTCGTAAGCAGATGCCGCACGACTTCCACGGAATGACACATCATGTCATTGAGGACGCCACCGCCCTGGAGGTTGCCCTGCCAGAACCACGGCATGTGCGGGCCCGCGTGCTCTTCCGCGGCGCGCGCGAGATAAGGACGGCCCGTGAGCGAGGCGCCGCGCGCCCAAATCAGCTCGCGCCCGCGGGATATGTCGGGCGAGAAAAGCTGATTCTCCAGATACCCTGTGCTCAGACCGACGCTCTTCGCCAGATCCGCTACTTTCTTCGCCTCGGCGACGTTCCGGGCAAGGGGCTTCTCGCAGGCGAGACCACGGAGAGTGCCCGCTCCGCTTTTGATCGCGCTGACGATCTCTTCCATGTTCGCGATTCTGGCGTGGTTGGGTCCGCAGAGCCACAAAGCGTTGATCGCGGGATCGGCAACCATGTCGCGAATCGACCTGTACGGACGCGCCTCGCCGACGTCGAGCTCGCGGGCGAGCGCCGCCGAAGACGCCGCGTTCTTTTCGTTTGGACTGTAGACTCCGCGAACGTCGATCTCGCGTACAGCCGTCAAAGACTGGATGTGAAATCGGGCGTTGAAGCCGCTGCCAACGAAGCCGATTCCCAGACGTTCCGCGCTCATGTCATTCCCCTATTCGAGTCTTACTTACGGCCATCATCGGGCACGAGGCGGAGCTTCTTGCGATCGAACTTGTCGTAGTTGACACCAAGCTTCTTCAAAGCTGCCGGCGGACACCCGTTCCACTCGGAGACGAACAGGTTGCCCTTGTACTGGAGGTCTTTCACACCGATCCGGCTCGACCAGAATCCAGAGGACGTCAGGTCGCGAAAGCGGTTGAAGAAGCTGACGCCATCGGTCATCGTGGCCGGAGCACGAGCTGGCCAGGCAATGTCGTTGAGTATCTGATTGCGCTGCGCTTCGGTCGCATCGGCGAACGGTTTGCCGAATCTCGTGTTCGACTGCCCATCGAGCCACGCCAGTCCAGCGCGCATCCACGTCTGGTTTGAGGGGCGGTCGGTCATCATGAAATCCATAAACTCTGGCACGCCGGCGTCGCTTGCGTTCCCCGATCTCTCGTCGCGAGGGATGATCATGTCGGCGAGGATTCGGGCGGTTCTGAATTCCGCGGCGGTAAAAAACTTGGGCGCGTACGCGATGCCGTCGGCAGCCGACTTGAGCGCGCCGTCGACAAATGTGCGCACGCGCTCCTGTTCGGCTGACGGCCAACCCATTATCGCGGCAAATGGAAGCGCGGCCAACACCCCGACCGCGTCGCGGCGGCTTAGCCCGCCAGCGTCCGCCCCGACACTCGATTCGGTGGCACTGCCCACTGGATTCTCACTGTCATTCGACATCAGAGTGTCCCCCTCTTCCGTTCCTGCGCGATGTATTCGCTCGTGCGCATGGCGAGCGCGAGGATGGTCCACGTCGGATTCTTGTCCGCTTGCGAAACGAAGGGTCCGCCGTCTGTCACGAAAAGATTCTTGACGTCGTGGGCTCGACAGTTCGTATCCACCGCCGACTTCGACGGGTCGGTGCCCATTCGAACCGTGCCCAGCTCGTGGATGATCGCGCCGCCGGTCGCGATCCCATAACCCTTGGTCTGATCCGGCATCGCACTGAATACCTGACCACCCATCTCTTCGACGAGCGCCCGGAAAGTCTGCTGCATGTGGCGGACCTGGTTGTACTCGTAATCCGTCCACTGCCAGTGGAAGCGGAGCACCGGAATTCCGTATTTGTCCTTCATGACCGGATCGATTTCGCAGTAGCTCTTGTCATTCGGAATCATCTCCCCGCGACCGGCGAAATAGACCGATGCGCCGGCGTAGCGCCGGTAGTCGTTCTTGAGATTCTTTCCGTAGCCGCCGCCAGTTGGATAACGCTGGATTCCACCCATGAATCCATAGGAGGGCGGACCCGTGAAGCCGCCACCCACTTCGATGTGGTAGCCGCGCGGAAAGTCGAGCTTCCTGTTGTCGATCCACCACGGCATGTAGACGTGCAGGCCGCCGACTCCATCTTCGTTGTGCGGAACGTGATCCATCATCTTTGGAATGAATCCCGAAACGTCGGTGCCGGTCGTGTCGGTGAGATACTTCCCGACGACGCCGCTCGAGTTGGCCAGCCCGTTCGGAAACTGAGCGGACTTCGAGTTCAGAAGAAGACGCGCAGTCTCACATGCGCTCGCCGCCAGAACGACCACTCGCGCGTTGGCCTCTCTCTCCACGCCAGTTTTGGTATCGATGTACTTCACGCCGCTCGCGCGTCCCTGGCTGTCGAGCGTCACCTCGTGCGCCATGGCATGAGTAACGAGAGTAAGCCTCCCAGTCCGTAGCGCCGGCGCGATCAGCACGTTCGTGGACGAGAAATTCGAGTTTGTCATGCACCCGCGATTGCACTGTCCGCAGTAGTGGCAGGCGGCGCGGCCGTTGTGCGGCTTCGTGATGATGGAAAGCCGGGAAGCAACACAGGTTACGTTCAGGCGGTCAGCGGCATCCTTGACGAGCAGCTCATAGCAGCGCGGCTTCGGCGGCGGCAGGAAATAGCCGCCCGGATGGTTGTGCAGGTTGTCGTTGTTGCCGAAGACGCCGATGAGTTTATCGATGCGGTCGTAATACGGCGCGACATCCTCGTAGCCGATCGGCCAGTCATCACCGAGTCCGTCACGACTCTTCGCCTTGAAGTCGTCGGGACCGAAGCGGAGCGAGATCCGTCCCCAGTGGTTGGTCCGACCGCCAACCATCCTCGCTCTCCACCACGCGAAGTCGGTGCCCTCAGCTTTGGTGAACGGCTCGCCGGCGAGCTCCCAGCCGCCGACGCACGCATCGAACTCGCCGAACGGCCTCTCCGTCGTAGACGCACCTCGGCGCGGTGACTCATATGGCATCTTGAGCATCGCCGAGTCCTTGGTGTTGTCCCACGGTCCTCCTGCCTCGAGAAGGAGTACGTTGGCGCCCGCGCGCGTCAGCACATACGCCGCCATTCCGCCGCCGGCTCCCGATCCCACAATGCAGACGTCGTACTTCTTGCGCTGGGCCAGGGTGCGCACCGGTGTGGGAGACGCAAAAGTCATCGCAAATCCGCCGTTGAGGACACGGGAAAGTACGTCCGGCCGGGGCACCGCACTAGGCCAGGTGGAAATCACTTTTGTGTGGCGATTTCCGAACCGTTTTCGCCCCGACATCAAGGGGGAAGTACCTAGCCAAAATCGTGACTTTAGGGTCTTGAGACAGTCTTCCTACCGAGCGAAGTAATCACGCCCAACCCCTGTTCGCGCGTGCCCATGCCCTACATAAGTGACAGCGCGAATCTGTACCGAGTCGAGACCGCTCAAAAGGCGGTCATTCTCACAATGTTGGGCGGCGAAGAGCTACGGGGAAAAGTGTTCATCCACCCGTCCTCGTACCGGCCGTTCGAGCTGGAAGACGTGTCAGAGCTGCTCAATTCCGGCACACCCTTCTTTCCGCTGGAGCTCGAGACCGGAGAAGTAGTCATCGTCTCGAAGCAGCGCGTCGCCGAAGCTGCCGCGAACCGCGGTGACGACGCGTCCGAGCCTCCCCGCGGAGCTCCCTCACCGACAGCGCTTCTGCAAATCGTCCTGGTCGGGGGCGAAGTCCGCCTCGGCTCGATTCGACTCGAAGCGCCGCCTCACCGCGCGCGCGTGCTCGACTATCTGAACGCGCTCACCTCGCGGTTCCTCACGCTGTATACCTCAAACGAAGCGCGCCTGATCAACAGCTCGTTGATCGATCGCGTTCGTCCACTGGACTGATATGGCCCAGCTAGACCGCTTTCTGAATATCCTCGTGTCCAACAACGCCACGGCACTCATCATGTCCGAAGGCAATGTTGCGACCGTGACGATAAAGGACTCCGCCCGCCCCGTGATGAAGCAGGCTCTCACGAGCGCGCAAATCCTCACGTTGGTGCGCGAGATCGCGCCGAGCGACCACCCGCATGCGCTCGATGCGCAGGGAGGCGTTCGCTTCGAATACACGTCGGCAGATGGGACCTTCGATGTGGCGCTGACGCAGAACGGCAAGCTCTCCGCGCGGATCGAGCGCAAATCGGGCCCGACGAACGGTGCCCAGACGGCGTCGAACGGCGCGCTGCCCACGATGGAAGCTCCGAAAGTGGAAGGCAAAATCGAGACTCCGCGGGCCCAGGCCCCCAACGCTGTGGCCGCACAGACATCCGCACCGAAGGCAGAAGCACCCGCCGTGTCTTCGACGGGCAATCGCGCTCTCGACAGGATCGAGACGCTGCTACGCATTCTCATAAACCGCAAAGCGTCAGACCTGCACCTCCGCGCGGATTCTCCGCCCATGCTGCGCGCCAGCGGCGAGATCTCGTCAATTCCCAACGAGCCTATCCTCACCTCCGACGACATCGACGCGATGCTCGCGACGGTGATGCTCGATCACAACCGCGAGGAGTTCAAGGAGTTGAACGACACGGACTTCGCCCACGAGATCGCAGGCGTCGCGCGTTTCCGCGGCAACGCATTGCGCGACCGCAAGGGTACCGGCGCGGTGTTCCGCGCGATTCCGGCAGCTGTCGTAACCGTCGAGCAGATGGGTCTGTCCCAGGAAGTTCAGCGCCTCTGTCACCTGACCAAAGGACTGGTTCTCGTTACCGGACCTACAGGATCGGGCAAGTCGACGACGCTCTGCGCGCTGATCGACCTGATCAACCGCACCAGAACGGATCACGTGATCACGATCGAAGATCCGATAGAATTCGTGCACGAGAGCAAGAAGTGTCTGATCACGCAGCGGCACGTCGGCGTGCACACGTCGTCGTTCCGGCACGCGCTGCGCGCGGCGCTGCGCGAGGATCCGGATATCGTGCTCGTTGGCGAGCTGCGCGATCTCGAGACCGTCTCAATGGCGATCGAGACCGCGGAAACCGGCCACCTCGTCTTCGGCACCGTTCATACATCGACCGCGGTAAGCACGGTCGATCGCGTCATCGACCAGTTCCCTCCGGACAGGCAGGCGCAGATCCGCGTGATGCTATCCGAGTCGCTGAAAGGCGTCATCTCGCAGGTGCTGTGCAAGAAGATCGGTGGCGGGCGCGTCGCCGCGCGCGAGATCATGCTCTCGACGCCGTCGGTCTCAAACCTTATTCGCGAAGGCAAGACCTTCCAGCTGCCGTCAGTGCTTCAGACTTCGCGGAGGCTGGGCATGGTGACGATGAACGACGCGCTGATCGAGCTGGTCGATTCAGGTCAGGTGGAACCGCAGGAAGCCTATCTGAAGGCGACCGATAAGGTCGGTGTCATCCACATGCTCAAGCAGCGCGGCAAGGACATCAGCTTCGCGAGCGCGGACGACGCGAAAGCAGCCGGAGCCGCCGCTGGTGAAGCCGAGCCGGCCAAGAAGCCCGCACGCGCGGCAGGCGGCAAATAGAAGGTCTGCTTCCGGAAAAAACGAGCGCTCCGCTAGATCATGGTGCCCGCTCCGCTGAATCGAGCCGCGCTTGCCTGGCCGCGGCTGAGTCCGCGCTTGTCATGGCTCGCTTCACCGCTTTGGCGCCAGGGATCTGCGACGCGCCGAGTATGCTGTCCTTCTCGCGTTGAGTCAGGTCGCGCCTCGCGTCCGGCTCGTCCTTGGCGCAGGCCGTGATTCCGATCGTGAGCGCGACGATGACCAATCCGATTCTGCGTATCGACAAAGACCCTCCGATCAGGTAGCGGCCGGCGCTTCAACGGCGCGCGGCTTGAAGAACAGCGCGAACAGAATGAAGACGATCAGCGCTCCGGCCGACGGTACCAGCCAGATCGCGTGCCAGTCGTGCGTCACCTTGAGGCACTCGTGCGCCGCCGCGGCCACGTCGTCGCACGCCGTATTCGGCGTAGCGTAGCGATTCACAACCGCGCCCGAGACGGTTGCGCCAACGAAATAGCCGAGCCCGTTGGTGACGAAGTTGATGAGGCCCTGGGCCGCGGCGCGGATCTTCTCACCCGCCCGCTGGTCGGTGTAGATCTGGCCGGCCACGAAGAAGAAATCGTAGCAGACTCCGTGCAACAGAATGCCCAGGTAGATGAGCGCCATCACGGGGCCTACCGCGCCCATTCCGAACGCGAAATAGCGAATTGCCCATGCGGCCATGCCGACCAGCATGATGACCTTGATGCCGAAACGCCGCAGAGCGAAGGGGAGCATCAGCATGAAAAAGATCTCTGACCACTGCCCAAACGTCTGGATGAAGGCCGGATTGGGCGCCTTCACTTCGTTGAGGAATGGATTTGCAAACGTGTAATAGAACTGGAGCGGAATGCAAAGGAGGAACGATCCCGCCACGAAGATGAAGAAATCGCGGTTCTTGAGCAGGGCAAGCGCGTCGAGCCCGAGCGCGTCATGGACGCTAAATCCGGAGCCCGCTGCTTTTGGCGGGGTGTGTGGAAGCGCGAGCGAGTAGACAGCCATGACTATCGACGCGCCGGCAGCGAGTCGCATCGGCAGAACCAGCGCGTCGGCGTGAAACACGGCTCCTACCAAAGTTCCGGCGACAATCCATCCGATTGTTCCAAGAACCCGAATGAAGGGGAAATCACGGCCGGGATCGCGCACGTGGTGAAATGAGATCGAATTGGTGAGCGACAGCGTTGGCATGTAGCACAACGCGTACAGAATGAGAAGCGGATAGAAAGTCCCGAACGAAGTTTGCATCGAGACCAACCACATCACGACTCCGCCTGCGAAGTGCAGCGCGGCGAGCAGTTTTTCACTCGAGAAATACCGGTCGGCTACGACCCCCATGAAAAAAGGCGAGACGAGCGCCGCGATTGCGGTTGCTCCATAGGCCCAACCGATCTGCCGGTCGGTGAAGTGCAACGTCTGCCCCAGATACGTTCCCATCGTGACGAACCACACCCCCCAGATGAAATACTGGAGGAACATCATCGCCGAAAGTCGCGCGCGGACGCCGCTCATTTGAGTTCTCTGATTCTGACGTTGCGGATGGAAAGCACGCCGTCGTGGTCGCCCTGAATGCCGATGTAGCCACGCGTGGCGCGTCCATATTTCGGGTACTCGACGAACTTGCTCGCCTTCACCTTCGCTTCCCAATCGGGGCTACCGAGCTCGTACTCGAGCAGCTTCTGGCCGTTCAGCCAGTGTTGCACCCGGTTCCCGTTCACCACGATGAGAGTGGAGTTCCACTGGCCCGCCGGCTTGACGACACCGGCTGGCGGCGGGTACAGGGCGTAGGCGGCGCCCGCCGACGTCACACGGTTCTTCCCATCCGGATGATTGGCGTCGTCAAGGAGCTGATACTCGGGCGCGCTCCAGTAGATGTGGTCGTACTCTTCCGTGCCGCGATAAAAGATTCCGGCGTTGCCACCGGTCGAGAGATTCCAGTCCAGCGCGAGCTCGAAGTTCCCGAACTGTTCCTTGCTGAGTAGGTCACCGACCGATCCCGACTTGGTTAGAACCCCGTCGACGATGCTCCAGCCGGCGGGAAATGTCGGCGAGTGATAGCCGCGCCACGCCGAGGTGCTGGTGCCGTCGAAGAGCGAGCGCCACCCCGCTGCTCTCTGCTCCGCCGTCAACGTCGTCGCGCCAGAAGTTGTGCTAACAGCGGGCGCGTTTCCCGCTTGGGTGCACCCCGCGATCAGTAGCGCCAGCTGAGAAATGATCGCCGCACGCGCGGCAGCTCCGTGCCTCATGTCGTCCTCTCGATGAATTATTCAGACTTCCCAGCCGGCGCGATACTCTCGCGTCAGGTACTGGTTCGCATCGCGAATATTGGTCACCAGCATCTGCTCGCCATCATAGAGAATCTTTCTGCCCTGCCCGGTGCGCAACGCCACGATTCCGAGCAGCATGGTCTCGTGAGCTGCGCAGCGTACTCGATCGGCGAGCTGGCCTTTGTCTCGCCCTTGATCGCCTTCACCCAATTCATTTCGTGACTCCACGGTATCCGCGCGTACGTCTTGGGCACAAGCGCGGCATCCTCAGTCAGCCCCGTCGGAAAGAGGCGCGGATTCGAGCCATAAGTGTCATTCATCAGAATTCCCTTGTCGCCGATGAAGATCACCCCACCCTCGCTCTTGAGCGTGACATCGTCCGGCAGCAGGTCGGGGCGCGGGGGATACAGTCCCCCGTCATACCAATTGAGCTTGACGGGAGGTTGCGCGCCGCGCGCCGGGAACTGGTAGTGAACGGCGGTGGCAACGGGATACGAGACCGGCTTGTTGTAGCCCCGCACTTCGCGCGTTCCGGCCGCCGCGCTTGGATCCGGCGGAATCCGCATCGTGCCCCACTGCGTCGAAGTCGCTTCGATACTCGTGGGATACGTCAGTCCGAGCGCCCAGTACGGATGATCGATCAGATGCGCGCCCATGTCGCCCAGCGCGCCGACGCCGAAGTTGATCCACCCGCGCCAGTTGAACGGATGATAGATCGGATGATACGGGACATCCTCCGCGACCGGTCCGACGTAGAGGTCCCAGCGCAACCCTGGCGGAATCGGGTAGGAGCCGAGTGCTGACGCCAGAAGTTGATTCACGTAGCCGAAGCTGAACGGATTCCCGAATGGACTCGGAGGCGCAGCCGGCGCCGGTGATCCGGTTGGCCGAGGAACACCCTGCGGCCAGTAAACCACCGGACGATTCGTCCAGACGTGAACTTCTCTCACCGGACCGATGACGCCGGCTTGAATCCATTCGTTGACCAGGCGCGCGCCTTCGCTGGAGTGCCCCTGGTTTCCCATCTGCGTCACGATCTTCGGATTCGAGAGGGCGAGACTGCGGAGCGCTCTCGCCTCGTGAACCGAATACGTCAAAGGCTTCTGCACGTAGACGTGCTTGCCGCTGAGCATCGCCGCCTTCGCGGCGACGGCGTGCAGGTGATCCGGGGTTGCGATCACCACGCCGTCGATGTCCTTCTGCTTGTCGAGCATTTCGCGGAAGTCCGAGTAGCGAGCGGCCTTGTCGAATTTTTCCTTGAGCTTCAAGCCCTCCGGTCGATCCTTCTTCTCGTTGTCCTTCAGTTTTTCGGCGACTTTGCTCTCCGAAAAGGCAAAATCGACATCGGCGAACGCCACGAGATTCTCGGTTTTGGCCAGCTCGAGCGCGTTCTCCGCTCCCATGCCCCCAAAGCCAATGACCGCAAAGTTGATCGTGTCACTCGGCGCCTGAAATCCTGGTCCTCCCAGAACGTGGCGCGGCACGATCATCACGCCGAGTCCGATTGCGCCGGTGTCCGCGACGAATTTGCGCCGCGTGACTTTCTTGCCAGTCATTTGAGGGCGTACTCCCGATTTCGATGTGTGCGCCTCTACGTTCGCGGTCAGTATCTCAGCGCGTGCAAGTATTTGTAGCTGTTGCGGATCGTAGCGATCGGATCGGCCGGTTGATCGTGCTCGACGAAGTAATGCTTGATTCCGGCCTTGTCGCCCTGAGCGAAGATCGAGCGGAAATCGATCGTCCCTTGTCCGACGTCCACCATCTTTTTGTCCGGCGGTCCGGAGGAGTCCTTGACGTGAACGAGCGGAAAGCGCTTCGGGTACTGGTTAAAGAGGTCGAGCGGATTGGCTCCGCCATATACCACCCAAAAGAGATCCATCTCGAAGTCGACGAGCGACGGATCGGTCTCCTTGAGCAGAATGTCGTAAGGCCTCGTGCCGTCGATTGCCTTGAACTCGAAGTCGTGGTTGTGGTAGGCGAAACGCAGGCCAGCCGATTTCGCCTGCGCGGCAGCGCGATTGAACGTCGCGGCGTGTCGCTTCCAGTCATCGAGAGTCCGACGCTTATCCTCGGCGATGTAGGCAATCGTCGCCCAGTGGTGGCCGACAGCCTTCGCGTCATCGAGCTGTTTTTGCCAAGCGGTGTCCAGCGACTCGAACGGCAGATGGGTCGATGGCGAAGTCAGACCATCGCGGCGCAGGAGGTCGCGGATCTGGGCCGGAGTCCGCCCGAAATACCCGGCGAATTCCACTTCCTTGTAGCCGATCGCCGCGACCTTGGCGAGCGTTCCG
>CAJDUK010000047.1_pt1 | contig 10840 bp, 10 predicted proteins | sample 7390591 | NCBI WGS metagenome assembly CAJDUK01 (sample SAMEA7055672, study PRJEB34461) | soil metagenome | biome: terrestrial ecosystem; feature: Peninsula; material: soil | place: Antarctica | collected 2016
CCTCGCAGCTTGTCACGAATGTCGGCGGCGAGCTCGAACTGCTCCGCCTCGATCGCGCGCTTGAGCCGATCGCGCAGCTCCGTGGCGCTCGACACGTGCGGCAGCTCGGACGGAAGCGGAGCCACGTACCGGCGGCCGATGTGCCGCGAATTTCCGTGCACACGTCGCAGCAGGTCGCGCAGGCTCACCTCGAACGCCTCGTAGCAGTGCGCGCACCCGAGCCGGCCCGTCACGCGGAAATCGGCGAGCGTCGAGGCGCAGAACGGACAGCTCACGGGCTCGCCCTTGGCGCCCGGCATCTGCTCGTGAATCGTCGACAAGAAGTTGCTGATCTGCGAGGGCTTCGCCGGCCCAAGGGTCGTCTCTACTCCGCGCTCGGCTGCGCACTTCTCGCACAGATGCAGCTGCCTGACCCCGCTCCCTTCAATCTCAGTGAGCTGGATCACCGCCTCTCCATCTTTGCACAGATCGCAAACCATTTATACGACGACCTCATCGACTGCGGTACGACTCAGCTTGCCGCCCTCGAGCAGAAGGACTTTGCTTGCCCGCGCGGCGAGAGAGCGGTTATGTGTTACGACGACCATCCCGATCTCGAGGTCATTGACGACCTCCGACAACAACTCGTGCAACATCTCGGCGTTCGAACGATCGAGATTCCCCGATGGTTCGTCGGCGAGAACGATCTGCGGATCCATTGCCAGAGCGCGTGCCACCGCGGTCCGTTGCTGCTCGCCACCGGATAGCTCTCCGGGACGATGCGACATCCGTGCACTGAGGCCGACCCTCGCCAACAACTCCGATGCTCTGCCTCGTGCTTCCACCTCGGACCTGCCAGCGATCCGGAGCGGCATCATCACGTTCTCCAGCGCCGAGAATTCGCGCAGGAGATGGTGAAACTGGAACACGAAGCCCACCGTTCGATTTCGGAGCTCGCCGAGCTGGGTCTCATCGCGACCGTGCACCGGCTCTCCTCCTATTACAACATAGCCGCGCGTGGGCTTGTCGAGGGCGCCGAGGACGTGCATCAGCGTGCTCTTCCCCGCACCGCTCGCGCCGACGATCGCGATCATCTCGCCGCGCTGAACTGAAAGGTCCACCCCGTTGAGCACGTGGAGGACATTCCCATCTCCGCCGATGTACGTCTTCTGGACGTCGTGTGCTTCGAGGACGCTCATCGTCATTCGTGCCTGATCGCTTCGATCGGAAAGAGGCGAGATGCCTGTACCGATGGATACACGGTGGCGATGGCCGCGATCGCGACGCTGGCCAGGATGATCCACAACACGTCGGTCGGTTGCGTGGACACCGGGAGGTGGTCGATGAAATAGACTTGCGGGTCCAGCTTGATGAACTGGTACTTGTCGAGCGCGAGCGCCGCGCCGAACCCGAGCAGCAGTCCGAACACCGTGCCGACCACACCGATCACCAATCCCTGCGCAAAGAATATTCTGCGAATGGATTTGGCGGGCATCCCCATCGCCTTCAGAATGCCGATCTCCTTCGTCTTGTCGGCGACGACCATCGTCAGCGTGCTGACGATGTTGAACGCGGCTACCAGAACGATCAGAAGCAGTATCACTCCCATGCCGAGCTTCTCCAGCTTGAGAGCCTGGAACAGCGAATGGTTCTGCTCCTCCCAATCCACTGTTCGATACGGCCATCCGAGAGCGGCGACAAGCTGGCCCGCTACGCCCGCCGCCTGCCACCGATCCGTCGTTTTCACTTCGATGCCGGTGACGCCGTCGCCGAGTCCGGCAAGGTTCTGCGCCTTGTCCAGAGCAACGAACGCATAGGAGTTGTCGTACTCGTACATCCCCGTCGACACGATACCCGTGACCTCAAATCTCTCGACGCGCGGAACGAGTCCGCCGGTTACCGGGTTCATCTTCGCGCCGCCGGCCGAGAGCAGGTTGATGCTGTCTCCCGGCCATTTGTTGAATCGCGCCGCCAGCAGCTTTCCCAGTACGACGCCGCGATGCTGTCCGTCGGTGCTGGCGAATCGGAAGTCGCCGGAGATCGCGTGCGACCGAATCGTCGTCACATCGGGAACGCCTCGCGCGGCGGGAAGGAGTCCAACTACGTAAACGCCACCCGCATAGTCATGGCCCGCCGTCATCAGCGCTTCGGTGAGCACGAACGGCGCGGCGGTCACTACTCCCGGTTGTTTGCGAACCTTGTCGAGAACCTTCGCCCAGTCGGTGATCTTGAGATCCTCGCCATAGCTGAGCACGCGAATGTCCGGACTGCCGACGAGAATCTTCTCACGAAGATCGTGCTGCAGCCCGTTCATCACGCCGATGATCACGATCAACGCGCTGACGCCGACGAGCACTCCGCCAATGGCGATGATGCTGATCAGGGACAGCAGCTTCGATCCGCGACGGCTTCGCAGATATCTCCACGCAATCTGTAACTCGAGCTTCGTCACTCTGGTCTCATCGTCGGAAAAAGAATCACGTCGCGAATGTTCGTCGCGCCCGAGAGGTACATGAAAAGCCGGTCCACTCCTATTCCTACACCGCCCATCGGTGGCATGCCGTACTCCATCGCGCGCAGATAGTCCTCGTCCACGCCCGGAGCCTCCAGATCGCCCGCGGCGCGCAGCTTCGCCTGCGCCTCGAAGCGGCGTCTCTGATCGAGCGGATCGTTCAGCTCGCTGAACGCGTTCGCCATCTCCTTGCCGTTCGCAAACAGCTCGAAGCGCTCGGTGAGCTTCGGATTACCCCGCTTTGGCTTCGCTAGCGGCGAAAGCTCCACCGGATAGTCGATTACGAAAGTCGGCTCGCGCAGCTTCGATTCAACCAACGTCTGGAACATCTCGTCGAGCAGCTTCGGACGACTGAGAGTCTCCGGTTTTTCTACCCCAATGCGCTCGGCAAGTGCGCGCAGCGCCGAATCGTCGAGCGATGTGGCGTCGACACCCGCGGCCGCATTGAGCGATGGAACCCACTCCACCCGCTTGAACGGCCGCTTAAAGCGCGGAACCTCGGCAGCGAGCTCGGGCACCGAGCGAACAGCCTCGGCCGTCCTCTCCAGCAACTGCTCCACTTGCTCCATCATCGCGGTGTAATCCGCGTACGCCTGGTAGAACTCGAGCATCGTGAACTCGGGATTGTGCGTGCGATCGATGCCCTCATTCCGGAAGTCGTGTCCGATCTCGTACACGCGCTCCAGCCCGCCGACGACCAGTCGCTTCAGGTACAGCTCGTCAGCAATGCGGAGGTAGAGGGGCATGTCCAGCGCGTTGTGAACGGTCGTGAAAGGACGCGCGGCCGCGCCGCCGTACAGCGGCTGCAGAATCGGCGTCTCCACTTCGAGAAAATCCTGCTCGTCCAGGAACGAGCGAATAGCGCGCGTCATTCGCGATCTCGCTACGAAAAGCGCACGCACCTCCGGATGCACGGCGAGGTCGGCGTAGCGCTGGCGATACCGCTGCTCGGGATCGGCGAATCCAGAGTGTCGGACTACCTGCCCGTTCACTTCCTCTTCCTTCCCGAATGGCAGCGGTCGCAGCGACTTCGCGAGGAGCTCGACGCGATCGACGCGCACCGTCACTTCGCCGGTGCGGGTCCGGAAGAGAGGGCCATGTACTCCGATGATGTCGCCGAGATCGTAGTGCGCCAACAACGCGTAGCTGGCTTCACCCAGCTGATCCTTCTTAAAGTACAGCTGGATCTTGCCTGTTGCGTCAGCGAGGTGCGCAAAAGTTGTTTTGCCATGCGAACGCCACGCGACGATTCGCCCGGCGAGAGTGACGGGCGGTCCCTCCTCGGCTTTGCCGAGCAGATTTTGCGCGTCGGCGGCGGTGTGCTGGCGGTCGAACGAGTACGCGTAAGGCTGTACGCCCGCCGCCTCCAGTGCCTCTAGCTTCTCCCGGCGCGCCTGGAGAATAAAGTTGAGCTCGTCGCTCACGCAGCCGCCGTCTTCGAGCCGCCGCCCTTCTTCAGGTATGCTTCGATGAATGGATCAATGCCGCCGTCCATCACCTTTTGGACGTCGGGAATCTTGAGCTCGGTGCGATGGTCGTTCACCATCGTGTACGGCTGGAACACGTAGCTCCTGATCTGGCTGCCGAAGCTGACGTCGGACTTCGTCGCATCCAGCTCCGCCTTGTGAGCGTCACGCTTCTCGACCTCGGCCTGATAGAGCTTGTTCTTCAGCATCTTCATCGCTGTCGCCTTGTTCTTGAACTGAGACCGCTCCGCTTGTGAGCCAACGACAGTCCCCGTCGGAAGGTGGGTGATCCGGACCGCCGAGCTCGTTTTGTTGACGTGCTGGCCCCCAGCTCCTGAGGCACGATAAACATCGATCCGCAGATCCTCGTCGCGAATCTCGATGTTGATCTCCTCGTTCACGACCGGGTAGACGAATACCGACGCAAAGCTCGTATGTCGTCGCGCCGCAGAATCGAAGGGTGAGATCCGAACGAGGCGATGCACTCCCGTCTCTGGTCGCAGGAATCCGTAGGCGTACAGCCCGCGGATCTCGAGCACGGCCCCCTTGATCCCCGCCTCTTCGCCCTCACTCTCGTCCAGTACGCTGACTTCAAAGCCGCGGCGCTCTGCCCAGCGGATATACATCCGCATTAGCATCTGCGCCCAGTCCTGCGCCTCAGTGCCGCCGGCGCCAGCGCTGATCTCGAGCTGCGCGTCGCGAAAGTCGTCGGGTCCGCGCAGCAGCGATCTCACTTCGAACGACTCGAGATCGTCGTGGACGCGCGAGACTTCAGCGTCGAGCTCTCTCTCCATCTCCGGCTCAGACCCGTCCTGGAGCATCTCATCGAGCTCGAGAGCGCTGACGATGCGTCCGCTCAGCTTGTCGTAGGGGTCGAGCCAATTGCGCAGCGACTTCACTTCCAGCAGCGTCGCCTGCGCTTTCTCCTGATTGTTCCAGAAGCCGGGGTCGGCCATCGCGGCGTCGAGTGCGCTCAGGCGAGCGCGCTTGCCGTCGATGTCAAAGATACCTCCGCAACTCCGCCAGTCGCTCCCTGCTCTGCTTCAATGCGCGGCCGCGTTCGCTTTCCGCCATTCGTTACCGACCCCTAAAAGATTTTCTTGCCGGCACCCAGCACTTCGTTCAGTGCTTCCTGGAAGTAGGTGGTGCTCTCGGCCAGCTGCTGTCCTACCTGTGCAATATACTCTTCGAAGCTCTTTTTTATCTCTTCGCGAAAGAGCTGCTTGAGTGTTCCGTCGCGCAGCCCTTCCGCGTGCTTCGCCGGATGGTAGGTGATGATGTCGGAGACGAGAGCCCGAGCGAGCCTTTTTGCGCGCTGATTGGGGTCTTTCGAGAGGAATGGGTTGAGTGGACGTCTCGCGCCGCCGTCAGAGGTCGACGGCGAGGCGGTTGGCGGGGCTGCGGGCGCGCGCGGTGGGGTCGTGGAGCGGGCGCCACTGGGGATGAATGGCGGTGCGGCTGGAGTAGTGAAAGCCTGTGACGCCGGAGGAGTGAAGGGCGACACGGGTGGTGAGGGTGCGAACTCCGGCATCCCGATCGAGGGAGAAGGCGGTGTCGCAGTCGCGGCGGCAGACGCCCGTTCCACAGATTCCGGTCTTGGTCTGGGTGCAGCCGGAACCTCAGCCCTGGGCGGTGTTGGGGGCTGGGGTGCTGACGGACGCTGCATGGACGGAACGGCGGAAGGCCGCTGACCGGAACTGAATGGCTGCGGATCCCAGCCGTCCTGCGCCTGCGGTGTCGAGCGCGGGCGAGCCTGGGGCGCGGGTTCCGGGCCGGATGCGCTCACGCGGGGAGACGCGGTGGGTGTAGTGCTCTGACCGGTGGGCGCGGGAATCGATATGACCCCGCCGCAAACCGAGCAGCGCGCGCGCACCCCTGAGGGTGGGACCTTGGCGGGATCCACACGAAAAATCGAGCGACAATCGGGGCAGCTGACGTTCATTCATCCTCTCCAATCGTCCGCACATCACGGAACGCAGGCAGCGGCTCCTGCGGGGTAACCCGCTCGTCACTGCGTCGATCAACAGTATAAACCGAGCCAGGAAGGCTCTTGGCGTACGTTTTCATCTCGGTTGCAAGTTGGCTTGCCTGCCGTGCGGAGGTCAATGTGCGGCGCAGATTGGTGACCACTCCGATGGAGAGCGTCATCAAAGGAACCCGATCGAGGTGCCCTCTCCGGTCCTTTCCGAAGAAGTATCCGGCGCGCCGGTCCTGCTCAGAATATTGGTATGGCGCCAGCAGGTCAAAGGTCGCGACGATCTCACCGCAAACCGACGGAATGGCGTTGTACGGGATGATGAAGATGAAGTCGTCGCCGCCGATGTGACCGATGAACCCTTCCTCGCCGCACGTTCCCTTCACTACGTCGTGCAGCAGCTTCGCGAGAATGCGGATGACACGGTCACCTTCGTTGTAGCTGTAGCGGTCGTTGAATTCCTTGAAGTGGTCGAGATCCGCGTAGCACACGGCGAAGGCGTCGCCCAACGCGAGTCGCCGCCCGATCTCGGCTTCGATCGCTGATGTTCCGGCGAGGCGAGTGGAGGGGTGAACTATCAGGTCGCGCTCCGACCTGATCAGCATCGCCGAGAGGCGTCGGACCGCTTCCGGCGCTTGCATTCCGTCGCGGATGACTTCGTCCGCTCCCGCGTCGAACGCGTGCTCGAGCGCTTCAGTCTTCTTCCCGCACAGCACCGCGCACGGCACCACACCGGTATAGGAATCTTTCTTGACTCTATGGAGCGCGGCCAGCACCGGCTCGGCGTCGTTGCGCGCGTCGAAGATCACGAAACGCGGGCGGGCGCGCAGGCCGATCGACATCAGCTCGTCGGCCGAGCTGAGCGTCGCGACCGAAGCGTCCTGCGCATCGATCCAGGCGCTCACGTGCGCCGGGAGGGATTCACCGTCGGGAGAAAAGCGTATCGCGTTTGGCTGCAATTCGTTGCTGTCCGGATCGCGGGTGATTCTGCTCTATCAGAAGAAAAAGAATGCTACGCCCAGCACGGCATACGCGAGAAGCAGGAAAACTCCCTCGAGCCAATTCGACTCCGCGTCCCTGATTACTGATGAAGCCACTGCGACCGACAACGCAATGCTCGCCACCTCCATCGTGGTGAAGGCGAGGTCCATCGGCTGCTTGAACGCCATCCCCAGAAGAACCAACAGCGGCGCGATCAAGAGCGCCACCTGAATGCTAGAGCCAATGGCGATGTTGAGCGAGAGATCCATCCGGTTCCGCATCGCCATGAGAATCGCGGAGCTGTTTTCGGCAGCATTGCCGATGATGGGAATCAGGATCAACCCGACGAAGAACTCGGACAGACCCAGGACCTTCACCGCGTCCTCCGTCGCCGACACCAGTACTTCCGCCACGATCCCGATCGCCACCGCTGCGGCGAGCAGGATTCCCAGTGCCTTCTTAGACGACCATTTTGGCCCTACAGTCACGGGCGCGGCCCTCTCGCCAGTGGCGAAAGCCGAGGAATGGGTCCACAGGGAAAACACCAGCCAGGCGACATAGCCGGCGATAAGGAGCGGGGCGACAAAGTGAGACATCCGCACGGTCGCCACTCTCTGCGGGTCCGGGTGCAGGGCATGGAACAGCGCCGGCACGACCAGCCCGAACACCGCGATCAGAAGCACAGTGGAGCTCATGCCAGCCAGGTGGGCATTGAACTTCTGCACCTTGAACTTGAGGCCACCGGCAAAGAGCGCGATACCGAGAACCAGCAGAAGATTGCCGAGGATCGAGCCGGTGATCGATGCCTTGACCAGGTCGATCAACCCAGCGCGAAGCGCTACAGTGGCGATGATTAGCTCCGCCAGGTTGCCCATCGTCGCGCTCAGCACTCCACCGATCGCGGGAGTAGTGTGTTCCGCCACCGCCTCCGTCGCGGCTCCGAGTATCCCCGACAGCGGTATGATCGCCGCGGCGCTCAGGAGGAATACCGCTATTGGCGGCGCCCCGAGCAGCCTCGCGAGGATGGCGATCGGGACAAAGACGAGAAGAGCGTAAAGAAACTTCAACTCAAAACAGGTAGCGGAGCGAAACGTACACGGGTGACTGGCCGTTGTCGGCGGGTAGACCCCCGAACGTGCGCGCGATGTCGAAGACGAATCCTCCACTCTGCAGCCCGAACCCGAGCGATGCGCTCGCGTCTCCGCGGCGGTCGTGTCCGACATAGCCGGCGCGCAAATGCACTTTGCTCTGGTACGTCACGTCGGTCCCGAATCGCGCCGCTTTTCCGCCGAAGGAGCGCGTATCGACGAAGCTTCCGGATGCACGCAGCTCGGTGTCCTTCACGTAGTGATCGATGAACTTGAGGCGGTACATCGCGCCGATCTCGAGCTGCGTCGGGAGCGGGTCGCGCTGGTTTGTTTCCCGCGAATTGAGCTTTCCGCCGAGATTCCGTAATGCGACGCCAAACGTGAGCGGAGCGCCGGCTTCCAGCGCGAATTGTGTCCCGAGATCAACGGCCCGCGAGCTCTTGACCTCCGCGCCGACGCTGGCGCACTGCCCGGAGCAATCCACGCGCAGCTGAATCAGTTTGTAATTGAGCCCGGTAGTCCAACGCTTTGTGATCGCGCGCGCGAAGGTCGCCGCGAACACGACGTCGCGCGGCAGGATCACGCCGATGACGTTGCCCAGATCGTCCGTGACTTGCTGCTCTCCGATGTTCAGGATGTTGATCGAGAGCGCGCCGGTTCCATACGACTTGGTCGGCATTGCGAAGACGAGCGCGTCACCCACGCCAGCTATTGTCTTCGAGTGATGGATGGCCAGCTCGCGCTTCTCTTCACCGGCGATCGATGCGGGGTTCCACCAGATCCCCTCACTCCCCGGCTTGGCGGCGACCATCGCCTGCCCCATCCCAACGGCTTGTGCTCCAGTCGGCAGGAGCAGGAACAGCGCGCCCTCGCTCCCGCTCACCGATTGCGCGCGCGCATTCCCGGCGAGAATCGCCGAGAGCGCAACGCTAGAAAGGAGTCGCCTCATCGATCAGCATGATTGGAATGTCGTCGCGCACTGCGTAGCGAAGTCTGCATTTGTGACACAGCAGCGCCTGTTCCTGCTCGCGATACTCGAGTTCGGTCTTGCACTTGGGGCAGACGAGTATTTCGAGCAGACGCGGAGACAAGGTCATTTTCCTTTTCCTGTAGCGAGTTGATAACCGAAGCGCGAAAGGCTGCCGGGATTCTTCCGCCAGTTGGGGAGCACCTTGATCCAGAGATCGAGATAGACTTTCTCGCCGACGAGCGCCTCGGTCTTTTTCCGGGCGGCTTCGCCGATGCTCTTGATCCGGGCGCCCTTCCCGCCGATGATGATCGCCTTCTGACTGTCGCGCTCCACGTAAATTACTGCGCGGATGTACAGAGGGGAGCGGCCCTCGCGATATTCCTCGACCTGGACCGCAACGCTGTACGGCACCTCGTCGTGAAGTTGCTCGAGCACGGTCTCCCTAACGAGCTCGGCGACAAAAAAGCGAACGGGCTGCGTGCTGATCTCATCTTCAGGATAGAGAAACGGACTCTCCGGCAGGAGCAGCGCTACGCGCGCCATGAGATCCGGCACGCCCTCTCCGGTCAGCGCGGACACGAGCATGACGTCATCGTTGGACTGGAGCTCTTCGCGTCGGGATGAGGAGAGCGCGTCCGCCTTGTTGAGCGCGATGATGACGGGACCCTTTGGCGATGCCTTGAGCTCGGCAGCTTCGGCGAGCGGGGGTGGCAATCCCTCCGTGGCGTCGGCGAGATAGATGATGACGTCCGCCTCGTCGAGGGCGCGCACGGCTGTCGATCGCATCGCCTGCTGCAGCGGGTACTTGGGATTGAGGAGGCCTGGAGTGTCGAGGATCACGAGCTGGGCGTCGGCGTTGGTATAGATCCCGACGATGCGGTCGCGTGTCGACTGAGGCTTGGGGCTCGTGATGCTCAGCTTCTGGACGTTCGGTTTTCCAGCGACAGTGACGATACCAGCTCTTGGCATCATCAAAGCTACTCGCTCGAATATGAAAACTGGAAAGGCCGTCAGTAGGAATTGACGGCCTTCAGGTGCGAGAACCAAAGCTGGGGCGGCAGGACTCGAACCTGCAACTTCCGGATTAACAGTCCGGCGGTCTGCCAGTTGACCTACACCCCAATCGCGCGGAGAGCACAACATAAGGAATCTAGCGCCGAGAAAGGACGACTTTCTTTCGTTCCAGTTTCCCGGTATGGAACAAAAAAAGGCCGCCAGCTGGACTGGCGGCCTTTCTAATGAGATGCCGGCGACGGCCTACTCTCCCGCGTCCTCTCGGACGGAGTACCATCGGCGCTGTAGGGCTTAACGACCGTGTTCGGAATGGGAACGGGTGTGGCCCCTACGCTCCAGTCGCCAGCGTATGTGAAATGACTTTGGATTGTAGTAGTGATCGTGTGACGTTCGAATCAACCGTTAGATCGCTTGGTTTACTGCTAGTCGGTTCGAGCCAATAAAGAAGGAAAACTCGAACCATATAAGAAGATCAAGCCTCACGGGCGATGAGGATCGCTTCGCTTGAAACCGGTTGCCCGGCGTCCACGTGCGACCTCTTGACGGGATGGTCTCTCCCGGCCCTTCAGGGAGCTCGAGGCTCCAGGGAAGATTCATCTTGGGGGCAGCTTCCCACTTAGATGCATTCAGCGGTTATCTGCGCTTGCCCTCGCTACCCGGCGCTGCAGTTGGCACCACAGCCGGTACACGAGCGGGCAATCCGACCCGGTCCTCTCGTACTAGGGTCCGCGCCCCTCAATCTTCCAACGCCCACAGCGGATACAGACCGAACTGTCTCACGACGTTCTGAACCCAGCTCATGTACCACTTTAACCGGCGAACAGCCGGACCCTTGGGACCTGCTCCAGCCCCAGG
>CAJDUK010000100.1_pt1 | contig 10813 bp, 13 predicted proteins | sample 7390591 | NCBI WGS metagenome assembly CAJDUK01 (sample SAMEA7055672, study PRJEB34461) | soil metagenome | biome: terrestrial ecosystem; feature: Peninsula; material: soil | place: Antarctica | collected 2016
TTGGCAGTCTCCTAAGCAGAGCTTGGCTGGTACTCCAGAAAGGCCCTGAGAGCGTTGTCACCTCCTTCCCGGCGGGTTCTGTCTCGGAAAACCGAGTCACTCTCCGGAAGCGTTACCATGAGGACCTGCTCGAGTGCTGCTAGGAAAATGCCGTCGCGGCTTTACGCTGCTCGAACTAATAATCGTCATGTCCCTGCTGGGGGTGGTAGCCGTAATGGGAGTCCCCAGGCTCTTCGCCGCGTTACACCGCCGCACGACCCAAACGGCGGTGGATCAGTTCGCGACGGCCCAATCTCTTGCCCGCGGTACCGCGATCCGCTACAGGCGAGTCGCTCAGCTCCACATCGATGCCTCGACGACACGCTTCTGGGTCGATGTCGATACCAGCGCCAACGGTGTGGGGCAGCGGGCCACCATATGGTATGTGCGTGACCTGAGTCAGACAGGACTTGTCATGACCAGCACCCGCACTCTCCTTTGTTTTGACGCCAGTGGTCTACCTTCGACCACCGGACTATGCGAGCCCGGTGACGTCACGGTAATCTTTACCGCGGCGGACGAGGCTGACACGCTGACCACCGCGGTACTCGGTAAGATCCTCCGATGAGCCCGTCCGTTCAGTCGGATCAGCGAGCCGGCTTCTCCCTCGTCGAGGTCCTCATAGCGGTAACCCTGCTCGCAGTCGCGATGCTTGGTGTCGCAGGCGCCGCCAGTCTCGGGCTCGCGCAAATGTCGAAGGCCAGACAGGATTTGCAGTACTCGGCTGACGTTAAGCAGGTAGGCGACAGTCTCATCGGCGTCGGTTGGAACAAGGTTACGAGTGGCTCGACAAGCACTAGGGGCCGATCAGCTTCCTGGACGGTTTCGACTCTGAGCGCGAATTCGCAGAGAGTGACGCTTGTGGTTCAGCGTAGAGGCTTCGCCAATACGAGCACGGTTTACTCCGATACTGTGATGCTCTATCTGGCCAATCCAAAGGTTCAATGATTCGGAGTCTTCCACGCTCCGCTCCGCCTAAGCGCCGCGGCTTTACGCTGATCGAGATCATCGTCACTCTCGTCGTCGGCCTGGTTGTTCTCGAGAGTCTCGTGCAACTCATGATCGTGCAGGGTCGGGGGTACAGAAAACAGCGCGAGCTCGTTGACGTCCACGAGACTGCACGCGAAGCCGCGGCGCTCCTGTCGTGGGATTTGCGTCAGGCAGCCGTTGGCGGGAGTCCTTTTGCGGTAATGGGCGCGAACACCGTCACGATCCGCTCGCCGCGCGGAATCGGTACGATCTGTGGTAAGCACGCGACGCTGCCCCGCTACGGATTGTGGAAGACCGGAGGGAACTTTCTCGCGACCTCCGATGACACCGCGCTCGTCTATGCAGTGGGTCGCGACAAGTGGTCCAAACTCAAGATCAACGCCGTAGGCACGCCCGCGGCGATGGGTGTCACTGCGTGCGCGTGGCCGGACGCGCGTTCGCCGGATATCGTCGTCGAATTCGTCGTGAACACCAAAACGGATACTTCATACATAAAAGTCGGCGCTCCGTTCAGGAGCTTCCGTCCCGTGGAGTACGCCGAGTACCAACAGAACAACCGCTGGTGGCTGGGAAGGAAGGTCGGAGCCGCTGCCTCGTATGAGCTGCTTACCGGTCCACTCTTTCCGCCAGCGTCCAATGGCTTGGCTTTCACATATTACGACACCCTCGGAGCGGCAACGACGAACACTGCCGCGGTGGGCAGCGTTGCCTTTACACTTCGAATCGAGAGCTACAAGAAAACGACCGTCAGATCGACCTTCGACTACCAGCGCGATTCGCTGACGACGAAAGTTTCGGTCCGGCGTTAGATCGCGTGCGACAAAAAGTGTGCATCATCTCAACGGAGTGAACATGAACGCGGAAAGGCTCGATCAAATCTCGCGACCGAATAGGCAGGGTTTCGTACTCCCGACAGTGGTTTTTGGCATCGCCGTTATGAGCATCATCGTGGTGGCTTTGGTGAGCACCGCGTCCGACGAACAGCACGCGTCGCGGGCGGACCGCGAGTCGACGCTCTCGCTGTACGCGGCGGAGGCGGGGCTGCGTCTAACCTACGGTACGTGGCCGAGCACTCAAGTCAATGCGCTCAACCCGGGTGATAGCGTCGACCTCGGATGGCAGAGTCTGGCCAATACCTCGAAATACCGCACTGTTATCCACCGCGTGGACAAAGGCGGTCTCCAAGAGTACGACGTCGTAGTGCAGGGGAGACGTGCGGAGTTGAACGGAGGAATGGCGACTATTATGGGGGTCGTGGGGGGTGTGCCCGTCTTCACCTACGGAGTGTTCGCCGAGGAAGAAATCACGACCCGTGGAGGCGAGCTTTTCGATGGATATGACTCCGAGGAGGCACCGTACAACGCGGCAACCGCCGACAGCACCGCTACTCTATGGTCAAACGGCGTCATGGACATCTCGAATACTACGGTTTTGGGCGACATTACCGCCGCCAGCGCAATCCTTCACGGCTCGAACGTGCTGGTAACGGGAGCGATCACTACATCGGCGCCCGCCGCGACCGCGATGGACATCAACACTTGCCCCGATGGCTCCTTTACGGCCGCGTCGAGTGTTCCGAGCGGTCCGGGCATCAGCTACAACTCGGGCACAGGCGTCGTCAACGTTTCCGGCGGCGGCGTCCTGACTCTTACGGGCACCAATTATTACTTTAGCCAGGTCGTCTTGTCAGGCAACTCGTCGCTTTCCGTGAACCCCCCAGGAGGAGCCCACACCGATATTGTGATTAGTGACTTATTGAACCTCAGCGGCGGCTCGGTAACCAATATTAACGGTAGTCCGACAACTCTCGGGTTCTCATCGTGCGGATCTCCGGCCAGTCCTTCTACCTGGACGCTTAGCGGTGGGAGTGGAGCGGCGTTCTCCGTGTACGCGCCGAACCACCCGGTAACGGTGAGTGGCAACGGCGATATTTTAGGTGCGGTCGTTGCGTCGAGCTTTATAGCCTCGGGTGGCTCGAAACTCCACTACGACGCGGCGCTCTCCCGACAGCGGTCCAACAAACTCATTGTTCTTCGCGCGACATGGTCGCAACTGCCCGGTAACTAAGCGCAAAGATGTGCTCTGGAATCTGAAGAGAACAGGTCGAAACCGCTCTCGAATTCAGAAGTGGGGAATACTTCGTTCGAAGTAAGTCGTAGAGACATCTCCCGACGAGTGCGTGCGATTTGCAGCGATCTCGCGAAAGAGGATTTCGAAGCATTCGTAGAAAAGATGCTCGGGAGCAGGTGCGGACAGAGGGTGGTAGAGCGCGCGTGACGGCCCGTTCGCCACGGCAAACCCGGAGCCCCCTTTTTTCAAATTGATGTACTCCTTCGCAGCCATCGGCAGGTTGCTGAACTTACGGTAATTCGAGCTCCACGCCGAGTCCGTCGGCAATGCGGTTCACGAACGCATAGTACGCGATGATCGTGCAGGCATCGTGAATTGCGCGGTCGTCCCACCCGGCCGCGCGTAGCTTCTCGATGTCGGGCGCGCTGACGGACGACGGGTCGCGCGTGAGCGCATCGGCGTAGGCTAGTAGCGCCAGCTCGGGCTCATCGAACGACACCGGCTCCAGCTGCTCGCGCGACAAGGCGTCGACCAGTCGATCCTGGGCGTCGCGCGTAAAGCCTTGTGCGGCAAGAATGCGACGGAGGCCCGCTCCGTGATGGTGAATTCAATAGCGGCACTGATTCAACACCGATACGCGCACCGCCAGCATCTCGCGCGTGCGGCGACTCAGTGGCCCCGCGCCGCGCATCACCTCGACGTAGAGGTCGTAGTGTTGCCGCATCACTTCGGGATGCACGCCGTGGATGCGAAGGATGTTGTCCGTGTCCGGCACCCGGTTCGCTTCAGGCAGCGCACTGTCGTCGAGATATTGAATGAATGCCATGGCCGTTCAAGCTCCTGACGTCGTCAAACACGTCGTCGTGTGGTGCGCGGTGGAACCTATCAGGAAGGCTATCGGAACGTGGCGATTTCCTGTAGTGCTTTCCGCTTCAGGCGCGGAACGCGCGCGTCCTCCGCCGGATACCCTGTGACGACAAGCATCACAGCCCGCTCGTTTCGCGGCCGCTCGAGAATCTCCGACAGAAAGCTCATCGGATTCGGCGTGTGAGTCAGCGCCGTCAGCCCTGAGTGATGCAGCGCCGCGAGCAGGAAGCCAACGGCGATGCCGACCGATTCGTTTACGTAATAGTGCGTGCGTCGATGCGCGAACACCGCAATCAGGTATGGCGCGTCCTCCAGGTATGGCTTGACGGCGTCGGTTCCCAACGGAGCAAGTGCGGCAAGCCAGTCCGGGGGAGCCGTTCGATAGAACTCCGATTCGGCGCTCTCGGCGGCCACGCGAATGGATTTCTTGAGAGCGGGATCGCCGATGACAACGAAATGCCATGGCTGCATGTGCGCGCCGCTCGGCGCCGTGCCTGCTGCCTCCACACATGCTTCGATCACCTCACTGGGAACGGCCCGTCGGCTGAAATGGCGCGTGGTACGTCGCCGCTGCATTTCGGCCGCGAACCTGCGGCTGCGCGCGACCATCTCTGGCACCGGGTACTCTGTGTACTCTGGAAGCGGAATGAAGTCGGACGTTGTGGTAATCATCGCTCAACAATAGTTGTTCGCGACGAGGCCGCCACCCCGCGACGCCATGGAGCCAGATTGCTTGCGGCGATTTCTACAACACCTCGCACCCTCCCCCAAGCTAGCGATGATGTTTCATCTCGGCGTTTCATCGAGAGCAAGCCGCGTTTCGTGAACCGGTGCGAGCGAGACCTAGTCCACTGGACTCGGACGCAACGTCAGTCGCTGCTTCCGCTTAGCTGACTCGCGGCCAATGCGTCGCATACGGTCGCTCATTTGCTCGACGATGCTGTCTACCGGCGCGTGGGCGTTGCAGCCCCGACCTGGATTTCGGTCTTCAATCGTCAAGGGAGAAAACAATGCGACACAAGATTTGGTGGGCCGCCGCAGCGCTCGGCGTAGCGGCGTGCGGCCGTGACTCGACGGCGCCATCGGTCGTGAATGACGGCGTTCGATCCGCCTTCGACCGACAGGAGGGGGAAGCCGATGACCAGGAGGGAAGGGCTGGGGTCTTTACGCTGTCGAACAACGCCCAAAACAACATGGTCATCGCGTTTGCACGCGAGAGTGACGGGCAGCTCCGTGCGGCCGGTACTTTCGCGACCGGCGGTCGCGGCACCGGGGGCGGGCTCGGGTCACAGGGCGCCGTCGTCATGAGTGAGGACGGGAAGCGGCTCTACGCGGTTAACGCCGGCAGCAACGATATCACTTCGTTTCGCGTCACCGATCACGGCCTCGTCCGCGTCGCTACCGTTTGGTCCGGGGGAACGCGACCGATCAGCGTCGCGGTCGGCCACGGATTGCTTTACGTGCTCAACGGCGGCAGCGCTGGGAACATCACGGGCTTTCGCGCTGGTATGGACGGTGGACTTGACGCCATTCCGAACTCGACGCGCCCGCTGAGCAGCGGCGCCTCCGGACCGGCACAGGTCGGCATCACTCCGAGCGGGCGCGTGCTCGTAGTGACCGAGAAAGCGACGAACAAGATCACGACGTATCTCGTAAACGGCGATGGAACGCCAGGCGCACGGGTTGTGAACACGTCCGCAGGGCAGACGCCCTTTGGTTTCACGTTCGACCAACACGGTCTGTTGATCGTCTCCGAAGCCTTTGGCGGAGCGCCGAACGCGAGCGCCGCATCGTCCTATAGCATCAACGCGGATGGCACGCTGGACGTCATCAGCGCTTCAGTTCCTACAACCGAGACGGCCGCCTGCTGGTTCGTTGTGACTAAGAACGGCCGCTTTGCGTACACAACTAACACTGGCAGCGCTTCCGTTTCTGGATATGCCGTGGAGAACGGTGCGCTCCGTCTGCTCGACGACGACGGCAAAACGGGCAACACCGACCCGACACCCATTGATGCCGCCCTCAGCGTGAACAGCCGGTATCTCTATGTGCTGTCTGGCACATCCATCAGCGCGTTCCGGGTAAATAATCACTCGGGGGCACTTACTTCGGTGGTGAGCGGGGTGAGTGGTCTGCCCACCGGCACAGTCGGACTGGCGGCACGCTGAAGCAGTTCCGCCAAGCCCGGTCGAGTGCGACCGGAGGGCAGAAGCGCTAGAATCTCTTCCGTGAACACTCGCACCGAGATCAGTTTACAGCGCGCAATCCTTGGCGCGCTCGCGGTAGCCATGCTCGCCGGTTTCGTGCCGGCGGGCATCGTGCTCGATCATAGGCTCGGGGCGGCGCTCGAGGATCGAGCACGATCGGATCTCGCGCTGACGCCACGCATCCTCGCCGATCGCATGGCAGCGTCCTCAGACGCGATGATGATGCACGCCAAAGAGCTGTCGCACGTGCCGAGCCTGGCGCAAGCACTGGCGACGACTGACCGAGCCGGCGCACTGCAGGCACTGGAGGTCGCGCGGTCCTCGCTGGGTGGCAGCGAACCAGTCGTCGTCGGACCGGATGGCACGAGCTGGTCGGGGCCTGCGGTGGATCCGTCGCTACTTGCCGAGACCCGCGCTGGCAACATGCCGGTCGCTACTCAACACTCCGGGAGCATGATTCATCGTGTGGCACTTGCCCCTGTTCACCGCGCCGACCGCTGGGTGGGCGCGGCTGGAGTTGCCAGCGCCTTCGACGATCGCGCCGCAGCCTTGCTCGCCAGCCTCACGCGATCAGGCGTCGTGATCGTGACGGAAGAGGGCGCACTCACCGGCTCGACTCTGGATACGGCGACCACGGCAGCACTCGTCGAAGCCGCGCGAAACGGTGCGCTGGACAGTGTGCCGCGCATGGTGAGCGCGGCGAAGGGGGGAGGACGTCTCCTCGTGGCGGCGGCTCCGCTTCCCGGCGCCGGCATCGTTCTGTTCTCTCGCTCCCTTGGCGAGGAGCTGGCGGTGCTGCCGGAGCTGCGGCGAGTAGCGGCCGTGTCTGCGCTTGGCGCCCTGTTGGTCGCACTGCTGCTCGGCGCCGTCCTGGCTGCCCGCGTCGGGCGCCCGGTGCGGCTGCTCTCGACCGCCGCGTCGGCGCTCGCCGAGGAGCGCTTCACGGCTCCACTGCCGACGTCGCGCATTCGCGAGGTGTCTCGTGTATCGGCGACATTCGACGTCATGCGTCGAGCGCTCGCGGCACGGCTCGATGAGCTTCGCAGCGCCAACGACGCGCTCACCGATCGCAACGCTAGACTTACGGCGCTGCAGGCCGACTTGATACAACGCGACCGTCTTGCTTCAACCGGGCGTCTCGTCGTGCAGCTCGCCCACGAGATCCGCAATCCGGTGGCGAACCTGCGGAACTGTCTGGAACTCATCAGGCGACGCGTGGACCATGACGCTGAAGCGACGGAATTCGCCGATCTCGCCATCGATGAGCTGCTGCGGATGCACGAGTTGGCGGAGCAGATGCTCGACCTCAACCGGCCGCGCGATCCGGGATCGCGGGCGAGCCGGCCGCTCGCGGTGGCGGAAGAAGTCGCGCGGTTCGCCAACTTGGGAGTCGACGTCGGGCGAGGTCATATCGTGGTGCGGGGCGAGCGGGCGGCGGAAGTGGCCATTGCGCCGGATGCGCTCAAGCAGGTACTCCTGAACCTCGTGCAGAATGCCCGGGAGGCGTTCGCGACCGTCACAACGGGGCGCCCAGCGGAGATCGAGATCTCAGCCGGGCGAGACACCGGCGTCTGGATCGAAGTGCGCGACAATGGTCCGGGAATCGCCGATACAATCGCCGGTCGCATCTTCGATCCATTCTTTACGACGAAAGACGCCGTACACGGCGTTGGCCTCGGATTATTCGTTGCCGAAGGGCTGGTGAGAAGTGCGGGAGGCCACATGAGCGCGTTTAACCGTGACGGCGGGGGAGCCTGCTTCCGAATCGACTTTCCATTGGCCGAACCGCCGAGAGACGCCGTGATCCTGTCTTCTCAGCACGATATGGCCTGATGACGACCCCCGCGAAGATTCTCGTCGTCGACGACGACCGTGCGTTTCGGCTCTCCGTCGCCGCGCTGCTGCGCGACGACGGCTACTTCGTGGAAGCCGCCGGTGACGGACAATCCGCCGTGGACGAACTGCGACGCCAGCGGTTCGACCTGCTCGTGCTCGACCTGCGCATGCCGGGCATCGATGGCTTCGGACTCGTCGAAGCGCTGCGGGTGTGGGGCGATCACATCCCCGTGCTGATGATCAGCGGTTTTGGCACCGTTGATATCGCTGTGCAGGCGATGCAGCTCGGCGCGGACGACTTTCTGAGCAAACCGGTGGATCCCGACCTGCTGAGCGCTCGAGTCGGTTCGCTCCTCGAGCGCAGGCCGGCGCTCGATACGCAGGCGCCGAACCCGGGCGGAATCGTCGGTCGCTCTCCGGAGATCCGCGAGGTCCTCGCCGCCACACGCCGTGTAGCGACCGCCGATGCAACTGTCCTCATCACGGGGGAGACCGGAACCGGGAAAGAGCTCGTCGCGAGAGCCGTTCACGACCTGTCGCCGCGTCGCAACGCGCCCTTCGTTCCGGTCAACTGCGCGGGACTCGCGGACGGTGTTCTTGAGAGCGAGCTATTCGGCCATGTGCGCGGAGCGTTCACCGGTGCGGTGCGCGACAGGGTCGGTGTGTTTGAGGCAGCCGCAGGGGGTACGATCTTCCTGGATGAAATCGGCGACATGAGTGTCGCGCTTCAGCTTCGTCTGCTCCGCGTCCTGCAAGAGCGTGAAGTCACCCGCGTCGGCTCGACCTTCCCGGTAAAGGTGAACGTCCGCGTCGTCGCCGCGACCAATCGCGATCTGCGGGTGCGTGTCACGGATGGTCAGTTCCGGGAGGATCTGTATTATCGTCTCGCTGTCTTTCCCATCCAGCTTCCGCCTTTGCGCGAACGCCGGAGTGACATCCCGCTGTTGATCGAGTATGCCCTGGCGGTCCTTCGCGCGGCGGCCAGCGGACGGGAGTATCTCACATGTTCGCCATTCGCCATGCGCCTGCTTCGCGCCTCCGACTGGCACGGTAACGTGCGTGAGCTGTTCGCCGTCATCGAGCGCGCGGCGATCGAAGCCCAGTTTCACTGCATCGAGGCGCAGCACCTCCCGCCTGACTTGCGCGAGCGCGCAAGTGAGGGAACGTCAACCCGCGATTCGCGATATCGGGCGAATGTGGAAGCCGAGGAAGAGCTGGCGGCGATTCACGCCGTGCTGGAGGAGACTGGCGGCGCGCTCGGGCGCTCTGCCGAGCTGCTCGGTATGGGAAGGACGACGTTATGGCGGAAACTGCGGCGATACGGTCTCAGCTTGCGAGACGACGGAGGAATTGACTCCGATAGCCCACCCTCCGATGGAAAGAGCTAGATCATCGTGGTAGCCCGCACTGACGGCGCGTACAGCCGCGCGAACGCCAACCCTGTAATCATCCCAAAAATAAGGTGGCCGACCAGGCTTCCCATCGCCACCATGCGCATCGGGGGCATTTGGAGAGGAGCGAACGCGGGCATCCCAAGAAAGAGAGGCATGAGAATCAAACCGCCCAGGATCCACCAGACGAAACCCCATGTCGCTCCCAAACCGATCCCACCAACAGTGTTGTGAACTCGGCCGCCGAGCACCGCACCGAATAGCGCGCCGATGACCGCACTGTTAAGGAGATGATACAACCAACCGACGGCCATGCTGTCCGATCGAACGACCATCGCTACCATCGCCATCATCGGCATCTTTCCGCCCTCCGGAGTCGGGGCAGACATCATCTGCATCATAATCCCGAACACGAGACCACCTACGAGGCCAGCCAGTGCGCCGGCGGCGAGCTTCGATCGTACCATGTCCCCTCCCGTTTGATTGTTTTCCTGGTTGTCCGGCGGCTCAGGCATGAGCTGACGGGATTCGAGCTTCGACACAGCTCACGGTCCTGAGAAAGCGACCTTCATTGTTCCGGCCTGCTCGATACATTTCCGCGCCAGAAGCCTCAGCTTTGACTCGGAAACGTTGCCGACAAAAGCATGAAGCAGCCCGGGCTCGGTCCAACTCACAACGTGATAGCCATCCCAAACCGTCTCCACCAAGCTGGGAGCAGACGGCGTCCGCGCTCTGGCGTAGCCCGCGACGACGAAATAGGAAACGAGATCGTTGCCCAGCCCGTATTCGATGAGTGCGCCGCGCCTCTTCTCCACCTCCACGACCCGAGCGCCTCTGAGTGAGGCTTCCGCGAATACGGGTACTTGCATCGCAAAGGAGAGCCGACCATTCAGCCACCGTGCAATTTCGGAAGGGTTGGACGATCTGATTCCCGCTTCGCCGCGCGCGCGCGCATGTTCCTCGACGAGCACCGGGATCAGGGACCGCGGTGCTGAAGGATTGTCTCCGGAAAATGCCTTGATGCCAAAAATGAGCAGGAGAATTGCGGCCGACGCTCCAGCTCCGACAAGAGCCGCGTTCGGTCGAACTCGCGCTCCAGTCTGGGTTCGCGCTCGAGAGATTGCCTTGAACAGTCGGTCCCGCACTTCGAGCGGTGCGACGGTCCGCGAGGCGGAGCGGCGAACATCGTCGCTCAGCCGTCTCATCCCCTCGAAAAACTCCGCACACGAAGCGCATCCCGCAACGTGTCTCTGCGCCTCGACGACCTGCGGAGTGACGCTTCTCGGGCCGTTATCTGGCCAGAGCTCTCGTCGAGCTCTTCCGCATTCGGAATTCATTTTCTCCTCCGCGCTTTCAGCGCCGGAGCATCTTCAGTCAATGCTTGGCGCAAGTCACGCCGCCCGCGAAATATCC